>Ga0123341_1000667_pt1 | contig 22465 bp, 10 predicted proteins | sample Turbeapinknodule_FD_89959 | JGI IMG/M metagenome (GOLD analysis project Ga0123341, IMG submission 89959) | Root nodule microbial communities of legume samples collected from Mexico - Turtle bean Mexico pink nodule | ecosystem: Host-associated > Plants > Roots > Nodule | place: Mexico: Nepantla...
CTTTTTAAAAAGATAATGTAGTTGTTTTTCAATATAAAAAAAAATACAAATCAATGATGATTATAGTGAAATAAGTAATGTGGTTGAGTTTGTCTCCTTTTACAAAACTATGGTTCTTCTTTCCTCTATTTTTGTCCAAATTGGAGGGACATTATAATTACAAGATTCATTGAAATTTTTAGTTATTATTAATATCCTTGTTGGTTACTTTGTTGTCATCCTTATATCATAATTCCATGTAAACATAATTCTAAATTTAGTCCAAACCATTACTTGCTTTCTTCAGCCTCATTATAGCAAGAAACTGTTTACCAGCACTTATAAATTGTCACCTACACCTGATGGACTTTGAAATTTTTAAAATTATCTTTTTATTTTAGAATGAAAACATAATTTCGAAAAAAGTAAATTTAGAATAAATTTGTGTTGTAGAATGGAATTTTGGAAGAGAATTGAAAAATAAAAAATCTCATTATTATGGAAAAGAAATTTTAGAATAAAAAAAATATAACCCTAAATTTTATTTGAACTTTTTTTTTCAGAAACCAAAATCCAAAAATGAATTCTGGAAAAGAAATTCTAGAAATTTGAAAAGTTTTTTTTTGAGAAATTCAAATCCTTAAACATGTTGGTAAAAGAGAAGGTACAGGGGTAAATGAGTAAAAGTAGAGTGAAGGTTTGAGAGAAGAAAAATGTATATCAATTATTCATATGACATTGCACATTTACAAGTGTATATAAATGAGTAGGTGGTTACAAAGAAAAGACTAAAAAGAGAGGAGATATATTATCCCTTTACATCCCCTTTAAACTTGTGGTGGGGATGTGTTTCATCATAAGTTTACTCCTAAAATTAAAAAAGGATGCCCCTGAAACATGTTTAGTGAAAATGTCAGCCAATTGATATTGACCTGGAATGTGCACCTAATGAATGTGTTTTTGTTGAACTTTCTCTCTGACAAAGTGTAAATCTAATTCAAAATGCTTAGTCTTGGAGTGCATGACAGGATTGGCGGGCATAAGAACAACTTCAAGATTTTCTGAGTATATTGTAGGTGGAGAGAAAACTTGTCGGAGCTTTGTTAGAAGAGATTGAATCTATGACAGCTTTGCGAGAACAACAACGATACTGCGCTACTCAGCTTCTGTAGTGCTCCGAGAGACGACCTTTTGTTTTTGAGAAGACCATGAGATAAGATTCTTTTCCAAGTAGACAGTAGCCAATTGTGGAGTGTCTATCATCCAAATCGGTTGCCCAATCAGAATCATTGAAACCCATTATGGATGATGTAGAACTGGGATGAAGATGAAGACCATGCACAATGGTGCCAACAACATATCTTAGAATTTGTTTCACAACTTTCCAATGGTGTTCTTGAGGAGCATGCATGAACTAATAGACTTTTTTCACCAAAAAGGCAAGTTCAGGACGTGTGATAGTGAGATATTGAAGTGCTCCAACAGTGGATCTGTAAAGAGTGGGATCTGGAACAGCTGTGCTACCATCTTTAGTTAACTGCAAAAAAGAAATCATTGGTGTGGGTTGGGATTTGGCATGAAGCATATCAGTTCACAACAAAAGATCAATTGCATATTTTTCCTAAGACAAGAATAAACTACCATCTGGTAGTGATGAGACCTGAACATAAAAAAAATAATGCAATATGCCAAGATCTTTTAAAGGAAAAATAGTTTGTAAGGCAGAAATAAACTTTTGAATTACATTAGATGAGTTACCAGTAATAAGAATGTCATCAACATACACAAAAATGAGTAAGATATTACCATCCTAGAGCTTGATGAACAAAGAAGAATCACTTTTAGAAGATTGAAAACCCATATGTGTAAAAGTATGATGAACCTTCTGAAACCAGGATCGAGGAGCTTGTTTTAGACCATATATAGCTTTGTTCAGTTTGAATACATGTTGAGGATGCGCAGATGAAACAAACCCAAGTGGTTGAGCCATGTATACATGTTCTTGTAAGTTGTCGTGTAAAAAAGCATTGTCAATGTTTATTTGATGCAGTGGGCAATTGTGTGAAACAGCTAAAGCAAGAACAATTCAAATGGTTGTAGGTCGAACAACAGGACTAAACGTGCCACTATAATCTAGATCAGGAACCTGAGTAAAGCCTTTGGCTACAAGACGGGCTTTGTTGCGAAGAAAAATCCTATCAGCATGCAACTTGAATTTGAAAATCCACTTGCACCCAACAACACTCACACCAGGAGGAAGGGGCATTAGAGTCCAAGTGTTATTAGTTATAAGCACATTATATTCTGATTGCATTGCTTTAAACCAATTTGAATAAGATAAAGCTTGTTTATAATCAAGGGGTTCAACAGAAGATGTCCTAACCTGATATATTTTGGGTTTGAACACACCAGTTTTGGCACGCGTCACCATGGGATAATTGTTGATGATAGAAGCTGAAACAGGTAGAGAAGAAGGAGACTCCATAGATTCACAATAAACAGGTGCAGTGGTGCAAGTAGGAGAACTATTTTTAGGAGCAATGGAGCAAGCAGGAGTAGAGAATTATTATTAAGAGCAGTGGTGCAAACATTATCAGTAGAAGTATTAATAGGAGCATATGGTAAAGGGGTGGGTGAAGTAACAACTGTGAGGGGCACATTAGAATGAGTATAATGTGGCAAATAAGAAACAATAGAGAACGGATTATTCGTAAGAGAAAAAGAAAAAATAGTTTCATTAAAAATGACATGTCGCGAGATAATGGTCTTACTAGAAGGCAATAAGCAAAGGTACCATTTATGTTTAGAATCATATCCCAAAAACAGGCATATAGAAGCATGATATTCAAACTTATGATGATTATACGGTCTAAGCAAAGGATAACAAGCACAACCAACAACTTTAAAGAATTCATAATTGGGTTTCTTGTTAAAAAGAACTTCATAAGGGCTACGGTTGTTAAGCACAGAAGATGGTAAGTGATTAATAATAGTAGTTGCAGTAAGAAAAGCTTCTCCCCAAAAATTATAAGGTAAAGAGGCAGTGGATAACAAGGCTAAACCTATCTCAACATGTCTATGTTTTCTTTCAATTGAGCTATTTTGCTCATTAGTGTGAGGACAAGTTAACCTATGTTTTATCCCATTATTATGCAGGTAAGGTGTAAGAGCAAGAAATTCCTTAGCATTATTCGTTTGTAAGCTTTTTAATATGCATCCAGTTTGTTTTTTCATAAAAAAGTTTAAAACGCTGGAAAAATGAAAAAGCTTGAGATTTAGATGATATAAGATAAAGCCATGTAGAGCGCGAATAAGCATAAAAAAAACGCAAAGTAATACCAAGATCCATTAGATGAATAGTATGGAGAAAGACCTCATATATCAGCAAAAACAAGTTCAAGAGGACAAGTATAGACAATTTCAGAATCATGAAGAGGTAATTGATGATGTTTAGCAATAGTACAGTTTTCACAAAAAACAGAGTCTTTAATACATGGAACTTTGCACAATTTCATTATTATGTTGACAGTGTTATAGGAAGCATGACCAAGGCGATTATGCCATGGTTGAAACTTAGAACACACAAAATTAACACTAATATTGCACACAGTAGGTTTGAGTTTATGAGTAAACGGAGGAAACACATAAAGACCATATTTAAGTTTTCCTTGTAGAATGATCCGGTTTGTATCCTGTTGTTTGACAAGGAAGTAATCAGAATAAAATTCAAAAAAGACATTATTGTCTTTAGCAAACTTAGAAACACTTATAAGATTTTTTGTCATGTTTGGAACATGAAGAAGTTGATTAAGATGAATGACAATGTTATTGTAAGGAGTAATGTAAGTGGCCGAGCCAATGTGAGCAATGGGAGTACCTGAACCATTACCTAATTTTACATCCTCGGTGCCATTATAATTGGAATTAGTGGTAAAAGCATTGAAGTCACTTGTGAGATGATGTGTAGCACCGCTGTCAGGATACCAGTGAGGATCGGTGACCATAGATGGTGCTCCCAAAATAGATGGTTCAAAAAATTCATTTGTTGAAGCAAAAAATTCAGTAGCATTAGAATTGATCGAGTTATTTGAATCGGTGTCATACCTTTGCCAACAACAGAGAGTCAAGTGGTCCATCTTTCCACAAATTTGGCACTAGATCTTTAAATTGGGGTTTTTGTTGCTAAAAATTCTATTTGACACTCCAGAGAAACGATTTGGGGGTCGTCCACCACGGCAACCACCTCTGTGATTTTGAGTCATCCATGGTTTGGTTGATGTATGTAGGGTTTAACGGTTGCCAAGAAGCAGTCGAAAGATGTGCTTGAACAATACTAGAATCCAACAAGCGATGTTTGTCAAAACGTTCCTCTTAAGCAAGCAGAAGATCTTCAATGTCTTCAACCGTGTATGGATTGATGCGAGAGGTGACAAAAGTAATGAAACTGTCATATTCGTCAGGTAAGCCATCCAGAATAGCTTCGATTTGATCATCGATCGAGATTGGAGCACGACAACGGCAAGGGTATCCACAATTTTCTTTTGATCAAGAAGATAGGTGGAAATGGAGCGATCTTTCTTAGGATTGCGTAACTGTACCTTGAGTTTCTTAATTTTGGCACGAGATTGAGTTGCGTAATATGTATGCACTTTGTTCCAGATTTGATACGATGTGCAAAGACCCACCATTTTCGTTAAGATTGGCGTTGCCATGGACTCAAGAAGCCAGACAACGAGAATGTGATCTTGTTGTTGATGCCAAAGAAAAAGAGGGTATGGGTAGGCGATTCTGAATTTTCAGCAGTGAGAAATTCTGAAGGTGATGAAGAATCCTCCAAGAATCGTGAAAGATTGAGACCATGTACAATGGCAGTGACTTGTTGCCAGAGAAGAAAGTTATCATCATCCAATTTCAACGAGATGTGAGTAGAGAAAGTATGAGGTGTGAAGGATGAAACACCAGACAAATTTTCAAGATTGGTAGCCGAAGAAGAAGTAGAGGAAAACATGAGTAAGAAGAGCTCCGTATACCATGTAAAAGAGAAGAAGGAATAGGGGTAAAGGAGTAAAAGCAGAGTGAAGGTTTGAGAGAAGAAAAATGTATATCAATTATTTATATGGCAGTACACCTTTACAAGTGTATATAAAAGAGTATTATCCAACACGTAGTTACAAAAGAAAAGACTAAAAAGAGAATAGATATATTATCCTTTTACATGTAATAAAGCATTGTCAATGTCTATTTATTGCAGTGGCCAATTGTGTGAAACAGGTAAAGCAAGAACAATTTGAATGGTTTTTTAAAAAAGGAAAATTCTATCCACAATCTACTCTCATTTAAGGTTTTTTTTTTTCCATTTCACGTGACCATTGAGTGCATGTTCAAAATTGTATGAGTGCAGAAAGTAATTCCCATTGTTTAATTGGTAAGGGAACCAAGACGAAACACCTACCTTTGTGCTTTATCGTATATTCATGTCTTGAAATTTATTTTTGCAAACCCATAATTTCCTTCTACAGCCCCATAAATATGAAAATCTTTACTTTAAATTTTGGTTTATTGAAAAAATGACTTCTAAAATTCAGATTTGTTGCATGAAGAAAAATCTTTCAAATTGCACCATTTGAAAATTGTGCGCATAATCTGGAAGTACCTTTTCAATTACATAATTCAAAAGTGTCTTTTAAATAATCCAAAACACTTTTTTTCTTGAATTTATCTATGATATAAACAAGGGTGGCAACAACAAGAGCAACAACAAGAGATGGCAGCAAAAAGCAGGCAATTTGCTTTTTTAAAACAAGATCTGTTCCTTGTTAGTATTTAATTAAAATACACTTAATTATATACACGTTCCTATGCTTTTATTCCATGAAACTCGTATACTTAATACGACACGGGTACACGACAATTCTTTTTATATTTAGGATACGATACAATATGGATACACTGACCAAAACTTATAAAATGATTTATATAGATGTAGAACATTGATAAATAAAGAGATATTGATACCTTTTTTCATAAATTTGTAACTTAAATGATCACAATTTATAAAAAGGTGTTTGTACATTTATGGGAGAATTTAAAACAAGTATAGAGTGTAGACATTAATAGGAATGGGAAGAATTATGAAATGAAATGAGTAATGAATAGAAGTATGAGAGTGAAGGAACTATGCAGTGTATTAATGAAGGGGAATTACCTGAAGCTGCATTTAGACGTTAATACTGGAAGGAAATATATAGGTAAAGTGGGAAACCTCAAATAACAAATATCCAATATACCAAGCAAACTCAAACCTTAACTGCTGCATCTCAAACCTTGTTGACATCACATCAGTTTTACATGTTGTATACCTCAAATGTCGTTAAAATTGCTGAATTAACAGGATTGGAAATTAAGATATACAAAAATAGGAGACTCGTACTATCGGGAGAGTAATTTGTACGAGGGTAAATCTTCAAGCCGCGATATGTCTTCAAACAGAATCTCTTTCTCTAGCTGACGTCGTGTTGCTTTCATCACTGCCTGTCAGAATTTAAAAAAGACAAAACATCAATATTAATTTTAGTAAAAACATAAATAACATTTTACTCATAAAGGATCATGCCAGTTACTCAACGAAGTGCTCAAGCAGACCATATCCTCTTCGCATAAAAAATTTCAGACTAGTTTTCAACTCCAGCATATCTTTCCATCTATTTTGAAAGATGGACAAGCTTTACTAATTTTCTGTTCTTATCAAACTTGTATACTGAAGAAAATATTATTTGTGCCACAAATTTTCTACAGCAAGCTGAGGTTATAGAATACGTACATTAAAATCCATGTATGAGGCCCGCATAGAAAGCCATTGATGATCCATTAGCTTGAAAGTTATGCAATAGAGAAGATCAAAAGCTGACTCATTTTCTGTCAGACAAACATGAATGAATATAGTTACTCAAATAGCAAGCTAACAAATAAAAGCAATAACATTTTAAATAAGTGCTTTTCATTTTTAACAAAAGTTTCAACTCTCCCTGATCGTCTTCCAAATTCAAGAAGACTAAAATAACAAATTGAGAAGGGAGAGTTAGGCTACCTGCAAGAAATTTTAGAAAAGTTGCTCCAACCAGATTGCGTGGCTTGACTGTAAAGGCAAAGCATACTATTATTAGATGTTGCTGATCCACGTATTGATTCAATGTATCACACTATGGCACCATCAATGATTCAGATAGTGATAGCAGGTGACCTTTGTTATACGAATTTATGAAAAACTAAAATGTCAACATACAAATTGAAAGAGCACCTTAAATATTAAGTAGATTTATCATGGGTGCTCAATGAAATTGACCATACATAACCCAACTCTTCATTTTAGACGTGACAACACAGAACAACAAATAAGTTATAACAGCGAACAAAGAAGTTAGAACAACAGAAGTAACAAACCCGCTTCAAGATCCAGCAATTGTATCAGCATGTAAGTGATATTAACACCAGCAACTGCAAATGGATATTCCCACACTGACCGATCTCCTTCCTGCTTTCGTAAAAGATCCTGGAAGGATTTCTACAAAAATAAAATGATAAGATAAAGAACATGAATGGAAACAAGTGATTAGATTTAAGAAACATTTTAGTAGTTATCGGGGACCAAAACAACACTAATTAGATTAATTACAAAGACGAACTAATAGGGTAACGTGGGCCTCACAGGAAAATGTACAAAATGACTGAGGTACAACAGTAAATAATGGAAGAATAATGTTTTGTGGACACCAAAAGCTAGTCTACAACTTGAGAGAGAATGACAAAAAAGGGAGAGAAGTAATAATGAGATAAGTATATTGATATGACAAGATAAAAGAGAGTAAAAAGAAGTAAGAGGTTGAAGTATCCACATATCACTGTTGATTATGGAAGGCCTAAAGCAATAAAGAGGATCAAATATGTTTACTGGACCTTTCTCTCAAAGAAAACAAGAGAATATGCAATATATGGCAAACCCAAACCGTACACAATAGATATATGAATATGGCCACAATTCTTCTATCACGGATAAAGTTCAAACACACGAATTTTCTTCAGATCTACATAGATATTTTGCTAAATTATTGAGAAGACCATTTTCCTACATCACAATTCACACTTCATTTGAAATCGTTAGAGTGAGAAATACATTCTTAAAAAATTAAAACCAACAATAACATTATATCTAGAGAACTCCCTTTCAATATTAGAAACTAATAACGGCCTATTCGCTTGAAAAAAATACACTAACACTAATACAATTTCCATGTAAAATTCTCTAGCTATTACGAACTTAAGATGCGCTCTCATTCATCATGCTTTCCATTCTAAACCTTAATTTTGGTCAACAAAAGTAATCTATCATTACAAAATCATGAGAGTGAAAAGCCCATAAAGAAATCGTACCGGGAAATTCCTGGCAAAGTAAAGAAAATTTTCCAATGATATAAAACCACCACCCCTGTCAAATATATAGAGTAAATCATTAACAATATTAGCTGGAAATAGCTCGGCAGTGAAAAAACACGAGAACAATAAGTACCTAAAATCTGTTGATGGATCTTTCCCTTGCCAGCCCATTTCCTTCCACTGCTCAGATATCAAGCCATGAAGCTCTTCTTCAGGAAATGCAGCATTCCACAAGGCCCTAAGGGCATCCTAAATATGTAAATTACACTATTAAGACATTGATCATTGAAGATTTCACGTACAGCAATAAGCCAGTGACAGCTCTACGAGTACATAGATTGAAGTGTAAATCATAACGGTTGCCACGTTGCTTACAGACATGAAAAGTAATAATATAAAAGATACCTGGTGCTCAATAATAGAACTATCATATGGAACATCTATACGTCTCTGTAGTTTATGTAAGCATTCCTCCTGAGAATTGGAAATTCAACACCATGTATAAACAACAATATTTAACAGAAAATTAAGTAGAAAGTGATCCAAAAATTTCATATGGTTGAGGGGAGCTCGAGTTTCTTGGTAGTACTATACACAACAACTGATTAGCTATTGGCAGTCAAGATTTAGATTTCCTCGCACTCCAGAACCATACAAAATATATGGATGATTAACAAACGAACAAATAAAAAAGAACACGTAACCAGAAATACAATTTAACACTATGTTTATTATTTGTAAGACTAATCATTCAGCACAAATCTAAATCGTAAACTGTTTATATTGCATACAATATAGAATATACGTATTTGTTTATTTTTTCTATAAAACAATTGTAGTATCCTTACACTGCTAACAGAGATACTTGAACAAGAAACTAAGTGCTGCTTTACTGATAACAAAAAATTACCTGGGCGAGGGTCAAATCGAAAGAGTTAGAAGCATCACTATCTGTTCTTTGTACACAGACACAAGACAGACCTCGACCAAGCCATGCTGCTGACCCTGCCACAACCTCAGCTGCAACAAAAAAAATTGCCATCAATGCAGATTCTACCCAAATTTATCTTATGCTACATATTTCATCCTAAGTTAATGTACCAACAAGAAGTGTTTCAAACAACACAGAAAGTGACAACATTCTTTATTTTTTCTTCAAAGTTTGCCAAATTTACAATTTATTGTAATCAAATCCTCATAAACGTAAAATAATACTAAATTGAGCAACAGCTTTCCATCTCCCCAAACTACAGTCCCTTATGGGCTGCACATAAATTCCAAACTGCCGGACAAAAGAGACACAATCTGCCAGACAATCTGTAGGGGGAGCTCGAAAATGCTTTATCTACAACTTATTTAGGCTTATTTTATGACACAATTACTTGTACAAGTGTTACAAAGATTCTGAAAATAATTTCTGATGTGTATATATAAAACTGTTGTCAGCTTATTTCAACAAGATCTTCAAGATCAACTTACCGAGACATCAAACAACCTAAAAACAGTTTAATCCTATTCATTGCCCAATTCTAGAAGCCACTTACACATAAGTGATTACCATAACACCAAAAAGCTCAATTTGGATAAACTTCTCAACAAACACCAATGAAAAAGAAGAAAAATAAGGTGGAATGAATTAAACTTTTTCTATAAATTAAAATCAAACATCCAGAGAAGCCAAATGAAAGTTTTTCTATAAATGAACTAATGAATAAGCTGGTGAACTTGTAGAAGCACCTTAATTCATTTTAATTTCTTATTTTCTTTTCCTATATTTGCCGAGTAAGCATTTCATCATAACTGAGTTCTACTCAATCCTAAACGCCTCCATAACATTTAACAAGTAGTTTGTGTTCCCAATAGGGTCAATCCAGAAACTAAGGCTATACCTGGATGTGGACCCACATGCCACACCGTCCCTCAAACAAAGAAACACACATTAAAAATAATAATAATGAAAAAGAGCCAACGCAGCAGCGCTTAATCATAGGAGATCTCTGCGCTGCTTTATTATGAATTACCAGCTTCAAACACAGCACGTGAATAGCATTTCCGAATATACGATACGAACAAAGCCCAATTTCACGAACGCTAGATCTACGGGAACAACCAACCCTCACAAACTAACATCTGAATTTTGTATAATTCAAACTGCAAAAAATTTTGCAATTTCTTTTTCTGAAAAACAAAATATTAAAAAACAATAATAAAATAATTTAACAAAATTAACTCAGCATCCCACCAATGCAATTAAGAATAGCAGCAAACATCACGCAACTCGCGTTTTGATTCGGTCTATTCTAAACGGTTCGATCTCGATCCGGTCCATACACTCGATAATTATAATTAATGATAATTTAATAATATTATATATATTGTATTATGCAGAAAAGAGTGTGTGAGAGAGAGAGAGAGAGAGAAAAGTAAAAGGAAAAAGGAGATACAATACAAAGTACAACTACACAAACTAAACCTATTAGAGTAAACAACGAAAAAAACTTTTATATATGTATATATTTATATATATATATATATATATATAGAGAGAGAGAGAGAGAGAGTGAAATTAACGAAAAAAAAAACAAAAAAAACGAGAAACTACGAAGCATTTTCGTGCTTCTATTTTATTTTGTTCGGAAATTTACCAGAATTTGAATGGCAGGTTTCTCCTTGAGGAATTCTCCTCACAGCGACGAATGAGCTTCCTCTATCGTCCATTTCTTTTGAAAAAAAACTACTATTCCTGCTACTGTAGCATCGTAATCGATTACGTTGAATCTCTCATTCTGGCGAAAATCAGAAGAACGCGATTCGAGCTGGAAAAGGCTCCGCGCGAAGATCTGAGAGTGTCGAAAACAGTTACAGGATTACGGAGGAAGGAGATGGAGTTTTCTGTGTGTGAAGTTGTGAAGTGTAATAGAGAGAGAGAGAGAGAGTGTCGTTTTGGTTATGGTGTTGGCGTTTTGTTAAGATATAGAAAGAGGGGGAGACAGTGAGAGAGAGAGTGGTTATGGAATTTATTTTTCAACACAACAATGGGAAACGACACTGTATTTAAAGAAGAAGAAAAAATACACATAAAACGGAACCGTTTTGAATACGAGTAAGAGAACGTTTGTTACTTGGAATTAATTGTGGTCAAAGGTGTCATAAATAGAGATTTTTTATTACTATTCATAAAATATATTTGTTAGAGTATAGTAAGTAACCAATGAATCAGAAGGGAAAATATTCGTAAAATATTTCTCAAACTTAGATCAATCTAGACAGAAAACTGGTTGAAAAAAATTAATAAATCAAAATTTAGTTTTTTTTTATAAAAATTAAAAAATTAACCTAAAATATTACTGATTTTTCTTTTTTGTTACAAAAATAAACTTGGTATTATCAATATTTATATATAAAAAAGATAGTAGGAACTTATAAATTTACTGTTAATTGTTTCATAGTTTTATCTATATAAAATGAATATATAAAAGAGAGAGAATCAAACCCACTCTAAAAGAAAAAAAAATTGTATTAATTTGAAAGGGTTAAACATTGATGAACATAATTTTACTCAATTTAAAGCTGATTGGATTGATTTTGGTCTTAATTGGTATTTATGCTAATTTCATGCTTTAAGACATTTCACGTGACAGACGATTTAGTATTTCATTGAGGGGACGATTTGACCAAACGATCTAATGAAAGTTTCTACAGGACGATCTTCCTAAAGTGCCTACTGATAAATGCTAAATGTTATATTATGGAAAAAAGAAGATATTGATTTGGTGATTCGATTACATTTTAAGGAAACAAGAATTGAAATAAATTCTATCTTATGCGAGAAGATTCTCTCAAAATTTTGCAATTAAAGCTCGCAAAACATTTAAAAAATAGAACAAATGTCCTTTGAAGATATTTTTCAATAAAAAATCTTCTGCATTATCAATCGCAACAATGTTGTAATTAATTACAACCAATGCAAAAATTTGAAGCAAGTTTGGAAACAATATATGTGAAAGAGAAACGAGAATAAAATTTGAAACTGGTTGAAAATGAAGATGCAAAAGTTGAGTACAAAACTAAAAAAAAAATCATGTTTACACGGCAGAATAAATTTACTCCATAGGATTATTTAATTTTTATAAAAGATTAAAATCGACTTTTCACCATTAATATAAAGATTCAGAAATAATGTATTGAGGTGAAAAGAATAATTTACCAAATATAAGTTACACTAATACATTATCACAGTGTTTTACAAATGGATCAAACCATTCTTTTAACTATGATGAAAAAGAAAAATTATATTTGAAGATATAAATATACATTTTGAATTTGAAAATCTAAAACACATTTAAGTAAAATCTTTTATAAATTCAACCAAATCAACTAAAAAAAAGAAAAAAAAAATCTATCAACCACAAAATGTGAATAAAATTTAAGAACTAAATTCATCCATTTAAAAAACCATCAACTAAATTGAAGTTAAGATTACAAGCAATGTTGAAAACTAAATCACACTTTTTTTTTTCAAAAAAGAAAACTATATATATAAAATATGAATTAGTAATTGTCATGATTAGTTCCATGAATAGACTCTGGTTTACGTTGGTTTATCGATAGTGAATGAATGATGATGATTCATCATGATGAACCCAAGTTCTTATAGCAGAGATTTCAACTTGTCCAACGATGTTGTAGGGGCCATATTTATATGAACAAAGAAGTTGTTCTAAGTCATATTCATGTTTCTGCTTGCTTGATGTTTTATTATAGATTGCATTTCATAAAATTGAAATGAAAGATAAAAAATATTTTGATAAGATCATAATGCAATTAAAGATTATATATATCATAATGAAAATTAAAGACTATTTTTTTATTGATAACTTATTTGAATACATTTTAAATATAAGTTACTTGAAACATTTTTTTAGTTTATTTTTATAGATAAAATTTTAAAAGATAACAAATTACACAAATGGTTCATTACTCTTATAAAATATTTAAGCTTTAATCAATGGGCATTATAATTAATGTCTTAGTGTGTTTCTTCACTATGAAGCTATGGAAGGAAATGTTAATAAGGAAACGAATATCCTATATTAAATTATATACAAAAGTTATTTTTGAGGAAAATCATCAAATGGTAAAAGTTGATGAATGTTTTCTACCATCTAGTTAGAGGGAAATAGTCATTGATATTCGATAAAATGTGTAACACATAAAATATTATATAAATAATAATTATTTAATTAGAAAATGGGAGTTACATTTTTTTCTAATAAAATTTTCTTAGAACGAACATTAATCATAATATAACCTTGTAGATATAATTGTATGACAATATTTTACATCTTTATAATTATTCATAATATATTACAAAAACATATAAGTTTTACATAATAATGAGAGTTCTACATCATAATAGAGAGTTATGTATATATTTTATATATCCTAAAGATATTAAAACTAAGTTCTCTATGATTCAACATTCTAGAGAGGATCTGCCAATATTTTCTTGAACAACTTTTATTAAGTAGGTTATGCTTCTACTCGTATGACATATACATATGAAATAAAAACATGGAAAGAAATGAGGTCTTTGTGAGCCTTAAATATAAATTTTAATAAACTTAATATACAATACAAATAATGCAGCTTATGACTTGACCTCCAACCATAATCTCACTTTATCAAACATATGGATCTATATTCCACTTATGATGATCCACTATGAACATCAAGTTACTTGGAAAGTGATTAGGTAGTTGAATATTTTTCATTAAGACATTGGTACAATTATAATTTTTTTTCTCGAGAATATCTATCATTTACCAACACACAAAAGAGATATATACGCAATACTTAACTTTGACGATGTTAAGCAAGAATCAGAGTCCTAAGTTTGGTTTATGAATATCCTAGTCCAGGATGCTATTCAGAACTATTCAGATATTCACCTCTTGGTAAATATTTCATTACCCCCCATCATGGTCACTACCTTTCATCCCGCAATGTACCAAACTGTGACTTCCCAAATACAAAGACTCATATACATTAAAATGATTTTAACTTAATGCAACAAATTTTATGACTCTTTCTCAATTGACATACTCTTTGTCACTTTCAAGAATCACATAACATGATAACTACTAAGATACATCATATTTGTCTTACCCAATAATCTATACACATCATTCAAACAGATACAAAAAATATAAATAATAATAGAGCATATAAGTAACTTTTTTTTTATCCAAGCTCATTAAATAAAACATATTTACTTTTACTTTTACTTTATTATTAGTTTATATATATATATATTATGTTTATGATACTATAATATAAAATAAGAATTAAAGCAACAACTTTAAATAATTAATTTGAGTTAGTATATCTGGCAAATAGAATAAAAAATATATACATAATAGAGATGATCAATACGATTGAATAAAGATGACCATTGCATAACTAGAGATATATTAAACAACAAAATCATAAATTGAATAAAAAGGATTAATACGTAACTAGAGATAAATTAAATGACATAAATATAAATAAATAAGACTAAAAGGGGTGTGACTGATGAGTCAGAATTGTTCGCACTGGTTCAAGTAAAAATTTGGTTTTTTTTATTTCTTCTAAGTAACGTTTTGTTTTGTTCTCTTACTTTGACTGGTGTCTGAACCCTTTGTTTTGTATGGGGTTGGTTTCTTGATGTTGTACCTTGCGAGTTATTACTTTTGTTAGGGTTTGAGGTTCTGTCAGTAGGATTGCTCTTTCGGCCGTTGGAGGTGTTTTTTGGCAGTTAGGGAGAGGATAAAGTGCAATATTTGTATAAGGATTGGACTACTTCTGAAGTGGTTCATATTTATTGATTCTTTATTGCTGATAAAAAAATATAAGTGAAGATTAAATGACATAATTATAAATAAATAAATAACATAATTAAAGATAAATTAAATTATATAAATATAAATATAAATAAATAAACAGGACTAGTACCTAACAAAAAATCAAATTAAATAATACATGTAATAAAACAAAGAAAGTAAAATAATGTATAATTCAAAATAAATAATCAAGAAGTTTATTAAGATTAATATAAAAAAAACTTAATTGTACTCTCCTTTATCTTTTTATTGGAGTGACACACTAAAATTAGAGTTAGTTACATTCCCTTGTTCAAAATTCCTTTCTCTTTCATTCTCTCTGTTTTGTTAATAATTAATTATTATTTTTTATAAAATATTATTATTGTTTTAATTATTTTTCTTATTATTATATTTTTTATTTAGTAACAATGTTTTTTAAAAAAAATAATTGATTTATTTTTCATTTCTCAGATTTTATCTAGAAAAAATACTAAAGATATAGACAATCATTTAAAAGTCATTTTCTGATACATTTAATTGATACTTGTGATTTCTTTGATAGGTAATTATTGTGATTGAGTATATGTATTAAATTAGTTATTTTGAAGTATTTTTTTTAGTTTTGTTAGTTTACCCTTTCTTTTCTCTTGTGTTGCTTATAACTATGACAATCATGTCTTTACATATGAGTAATTAGAGATATAGGTAAATGACAATCTTCACGAAAGTGATAGAAAACTATTATGAGTTTTTAATAGTGTAAAAAAAGGATTTTACATTCTCCATACAATCAATTTAAGAGAAACTTATGTGAAAAGTAACTTGGAGGCAATTTTGTAAATAATGGACATGCTTACTACAATAATAATTGAACTTTGAACCAATGTAGAAATACATCAATTGTAGAGGAAAAAAAATGTAATATCTTCTTTCTACATTGGTTGATCTTTGAAACTATGTAGAAAGTCATTAAAATAAGGTCCACTATATAGGAATTTAGTTACACTATTTGGCTATGAAATTTTATGGTAAATTTATTGTAATTAGATGTGGTCGAAACAAAAATAAACAAACTAGATTTATTTTTGTAAACGCAATACATTCTACATCAGTTGTTTCTATAATTGATGTACACAACCGATGTAGAAAGTGTCATATTACATTGGTTAAGACTATAAACAATGTAGTATGTGTACTTTATACATGACTAGTAAAAACAATTAATACAAAAGATTTCTGTTTTGTTTTTCTATTTTTTCCAAAGTGGCATACTACATTAGTTGCCTCATAACGCGTAATCCCTCATAAAACATATTATATTAGTCAATAAAAATGTATACATCCATTGTTATCCATGTGTAATACACACATACACATAACACATGAACAAACAAGGTTCCTTTAAATAATTAACCATTACACCCTCAAATATACTTCACTTGAGGGATCAAACGATCTTGTTGCTTGAGTGAAGTTGCTCCCTCAAAAAGAGGATTTTTTTTTTTAACTTTTGAGAGACCTCGTGTACCTTTAGCGACACTAACTCCAAAAGAGAGATAATTGATGCAACCTCTTTTTCTCTCGCTCAAGTACCCTCTCATCATCTAAACGACTATTATCATCTTTTATTGGTCAAGTGTCACATCAAAACTTGAGAGAGAAAACCACAATTGTTTCATGAATACCATGCACTAGTGTCATATCTCAATGCTCGAACAACCACTTTATTACTTGAGCATTGAGTATCCCACGAGTGAGAGAATTTCTTTAGCATCTCTCTCGTTCAAGCATCAAATCACATCGTAAGTGAGATATTTTTTTTTCTTGAATGTACATGTTAAAACTTGGGTGGTACATGCGATAATTATTCACCACTTAAATAATAACCCATTGCTTAAGTGATATATCCTTAGAGAAACCAAATTTTATTTTTTATTGATATCTATAGTAATTTTACATGTAGTGATACAATCCAAGTAGCCAAGAAGATGACCAAGGACTCAACAGATAATTCACACTGTGAGCAGTCATCTCAGCAATCAAGTCAATGCCTCACCAAATATCAGACGGACCTCAGTAGAAGAAGAACTGGACAAAGACCAGAACATCAAATGTTCTTTCTTCTAGTCTTCTTAAAAGACAAAAACATGTTTGTAAATAAATTTGGCTCGCTTTGGGGGTCCAAATAACAAAATAGGCTAGAGTAGGTTCACATAGCATAAAAGGGAGTATACTTAGCGAAATGGGTTTGTACCAAGCCCACTTTTTCAAAACAAGGCACCTAGAATTAGGGTTTTTAACCTACCTTCTAGAAGATGTGCCAAAGGGGGTGATTTTGACTTAGTCAACACCCTATGGCGACCCCCTCCCTTTGTCCATTTTACCCTTCACCATCTTGCCCACCAAGGCACCCATTCCTATAAACAGGGTGTCTTGCCTCATGTATTGACAACTTGAATTTGAATAGTAAAGAAACTCTATAGGAGTGATTTTGTGAGACTTGTGAGCTCATGTTGGGTCTTATCTTGGGTGTGTAATATCTCAAGTGGCTACTCTAGTTATTTGGGTCTTATCTTGAGTAGGTAATATCTCAAGTGGTGGCTCTTGCATCACTCATCTTGGAGTCCCTATGCTCCAAGTGGCGTGACATCATCCTTTCTCCATAAGCTCTTTTTATCTCTTCATATTTTTTCTTTTATTCCTCTTTGCTCCAACTATCATACCATCTTCATCTTCTTATATATTTTATTTTCGGTCCATATTCTGTTATCTTCACCTTTGTTTATGTTACTTTCTGCGGTTTTTGCATCATCCACACCATATACTTGTGTTTTTCTTTTTGTCGTTATGAAGTGCACATTCACACTTACTTAACCATTCGTGTTCATTGAAAATCTTCTTAGAGTTCTCACCTTAAATTGCTAAAAATAAAAAATCACAAACCAAGAGCAATCAATAAAATGTACAATCTTAAAATCAACCCACATCATGTAGAAACCCTTTATTCTAGTAGTATTAATACATTTTATTTTTCTTCTTCCAAAATCCAAAATTCTTATGAAATAGGAGTTTTATATAAATAAAATATTTAGATATTTCAATTGGAATAGATACTAACTATTTATATATATACATATTATATCTATTAAAAATATTTCATTTATTTTTTAATTTAAATCTCTTTCGAAAGTGCATTATCATTAATCTAAAAATGGTTTTAATATTTAGTTGATGGCATTAATATAAAAGTATTTTTAGTTGAGGCCATGTATATAAAAAAATAATAATATTTAGTTGAGGCCATTAATATCTCTCTTTTGTTTGAAAATGTTCAATGTTTCTTCATTCCAAATAAATAAACACAAACCCTATATTAAGAGTCATGTAGGAATGTTTGTTCATTTAAATAATTAAATAGAGACACAAATTTTATGAACCTTGAATGCAGACATATCTCTTCAACTAAAATAGACCCCAGACCCCTTAAAAACCTATGTGTTTTTAAAAAAGTTATGTCCAATAATTTAAAATATTCGTCTCTATCAAATACACATTAATTTGTCCAACAAAATCATATGTACTTTTTTTTACAAACTAATATTTGTCCAACATTATTACTAGACCAAATATTCAACTTTGTCCTACAATAGTGGATTAACGTAGTAATAGGTAGGTTAAAAATGTTCTATATCTCTAGTGATACAAAAGAGAAGAAAAGAACTTTAAATTATTTTGTAAAATAGTACTTAATTTTATTAATAAAAATTCGGAATTTGTTTTTATAATATAATGACATTTAATATTAATCAATCCATCTCAGGTAGATGTTACTATATCAAGGTATATAAAGACTATAAGAAAATTATTATATTATATATAGACTAATTGTTGAGATAAAAATAATTAGTCATTATATTAATTAAATTAGATATTATTTTAGAGATTTAAAAATTATTAATATTTAAAATAGTTTTTATTATTAATAAATAGTGTCTAAATTGATATATAATTAGTTACCAAATTTTAGTTACCAACTTTTGAATATTTTTTAATCAGCAATAAATAAATAAAAATAAAATAAGACACTTCAAGAATATCCAAACCCTTATACAAAAAGTGGCCAAAGCCAACCCGCTCAACATCTGACCTACAAGCAACCATCGGACTCTACAAACCATCAAACCAATTCTTAAGAATGAAAAGGAATGGTAGGTCATATCAAAAGAATTCAACAACTATCTTATCAGGTCCTTATAACCAACTTTTGAATCTAATTAGTTGGTAGCTAAAACTTTTATAGTTAATTATATATCTATTTAAAAATTATTAATTAATAATAGAAATCAATTTAGATCCCAATAATCAATGTAGTCTTTAAAATAGTATCTAATTTATTTAATATAATAACTAGTTATTTTTTTTCTCTAAAATTAATCTCTATTTAATTATTTTCTTATAGCAAAAGATATAAAAAAAAATATTATTTATCATACCTAATGGAATACAATTATCCATATGATACTTAACATCCCTATAACTATAATAGCTTTGTCACCACCTATTATATATGAGAGACAACTTTCATATATTCACATAAAAGAAAATAATGTTATTTATGTACAACATGTCATACATATTGAATACATCATTTTTTTTTATGGAACTATAAAATTGTAGTTAAAAAAATTATTTTATACATGATCAATAAAATGAGAAGGTGATTAATTATATGTCAAATAAAAACTCAATATCTATTAGTTAAAAATATTGAAAGTTACTTTTTTTTTTATCGGTAAAGAATTAATAAAATAAAAGAACATAGAAATACTTGAAGAGTGTCTAATTTTTATATAAAAAATATATTTAATCTATCTAGATTTTCACTTAGAACTTCCTATAACTTCCTATAATCATAAGATAAAGTATTAAAATTGTTACCCACCTCTCTTGAAAATATTAAATTTTAGCTTTCTTGTAAATGATTTTGATGACCCAAAAGTCCTCTTGAAGCTACCTTTCATAGTTTTATGAGACATGGCACCTTAAAGCAAAGAAAGATTGCTTGAAAAAAGTTAATATTGATGACAAAGTAAGGGTGTGGAAAACAAGTTTGATTGGTGGTGCTTCCATTTGATGTAATATAAACACACTAGAATTTGTGGGAAGATATAGAATGATGTGGCATTTCACTTCACATGAGGGCAACACCCCAATTAGGGTACATGTTGCTTTCAATTTGTGGTACACCCTTGTAGTTCTTGTCCAACAAGCTAACCAATGATCTAGACAAGAGCCTATGGCATTCCATTTGAAAAAAGTCACAAAGTTGAAATGTTCATGTGGAGGGATATTGGCATGACCAATGAGAAGCAAGTTTGTGTAGGGGCATGGTGCTCAATGATGAAGGGTGTCTAAGCTTCCCCCAATGTTAGTGAAAATGTGGTACATGTTTTTGTCCTATTGTGCTTCATTGGAGACTTTCTTATCTTCTTTGTCAAGTGGACAGGTTGGAAAGATAGGACTTTAGGTCTTTGTGGTCACACATGTGACATATATCAACAAACCTTATGGCCTTCCCAATGCTAATAATTTAACCAAACCCTAGCAATCAATGTGGTAAATCTTGACCTATTCTAATCAATTGGTCTTCCCACATATATAAACACTCATTCCTTGGATGGAGAATTTTCACAAATTTTCACAAATTATTAAAATGTAAAATCATTTCTTCCTTTCATAGTCTCCAATGAGTTTGAGTGGTCAAATCAATTGGTTTCAAATTAAGGTAGAGTAGGGTTTAACTTAATTTTTCTTTTTTTTTTTCCAAGTTAAAATTTTAATGATTTGGTGTATTATCGGTCTAATTTATTTTTTTACAAAAATTAGAAGACAAATAAATATTTTTATAAATTAAATCAATTTTGACATATATTAAAAAAATTCTATAAATTAATTTTAATTTATAGAAAAGTTCATTCATTTTTTTCTTCTAAATCAAGTGCTTTTAACTCAAGCTAGAGTGTAGCTTAAGAGAAGTGACAAAATTGAGTACCTACCTTTAACTCTTCTCCTTTATCATAACCAATTTAGCAACAATTCATGCAACCAATTTAAACAACCGTTCATTCATCAAGAATAATGTAAAATTAATATGGTTTTTGACAACTTTGTCCATAAAAAATGGCATCTTTTTATTTTAAATTGTTAAAAAATTATATATTTATAAAACCCTTTACTTGCTAATATTTATTATATATAAAAACAATAGTATATACATGTATAAAAAAATCATATATATATATATAATTTATGGGTTAAATATGTTTTTCGTTCATAACTATAACATGAAATTGAATTTTGTTCCTAGTACGAACTTTAGACCTCCTGAATACTTGTAGTAAGGAAACTATAAGAATAAGTACCAACATTCTTTTTACGTACTAAACAAATTTTTAACGTGAATTGCATTATAATATTATATCATCCAAGTCAACGATGAGTCAGAATAAAATATTTTAACATCTTAATCCACACTTGAAATCCATTTGGATTGTAAAAAAAATAAAATTGACAATGACTTATTTTAATAGTTTTCTTACTACAAGTATCTAAGAGATCTAAAATTTGAACTATGGATGAAAATCAATTTCGTGTGAAAGTAGAGAGATGAAAAACATATTTAACCCATTATTTATTTTTTAAAAATATTGTAAAAAAAAAAAGTTATCGGAGAAGAGGATATGTTATTGGTGGTGTTTTTCTTCATTCAGAATGTATTGAAAAGCGAACACGAATCACGTAATATATTTAAATGTGTTAAATTTATTTATATGTTTTTGTGTACTTTGAGATCCTAGTTAGATGAACGAACCATTTGACCAGTATTTATTTTTTTAATAGATGAACATAAAATATTAGGTCATGGATTAGAAAGATGCAAATCAATCTATGATTACGATGTGTATAATCTCGATGGAGTATAATATAATTATTTAATGTAAAAAATAGTATTGTCATCAAACATGTGAAATTAATATTATATTTATTTCAATTAAAATAGATTTATGAGAACTATTTTCATTAAAAAATAATTGAAGATAACTTTTATTTTCTTATGTCGCATATTTTTCATCTCAAAAACATAAAATATAAATAATCTACGAGTATTATATAAGTATTTAAATATTTGC
>Ga0123341_1000668_pt1 | contig 22463 bp, 14 predicted proteins | sample Turbeapinknodule_FD_89959 | JGI IMG/M metagenome (GOLD analysis project Ga0123341, IMG submission 89959) | Root nodule microbial communities of legume samples collected from Mexico - Turtle bean Mexico pink nodule | ecosystem: Host-associated > Plants > Roots > Nodule | place: Mexico: Nepantla...
GTGATTTATTTTGCAGGATCAAAATCCTTAAAGATATTAAAGACCATTTATTCTTATTTTTCAAATACTTTTGTAGTTTAAATGTTTTAAAGTAGAATTAAGTCTCATCTCATATATGCATGTTTTAATTTATTGTTGAATATTTTATATTTTATTTTGAAATTTTAAATATGATTTGTCTATTAATTGTGATATCATACTTATTTGTGAAACTACAGATTATCAAAAGACCTATTTTCATATTTCACATACTTTTGGTGCCTTTGTTTTCAAATGTGTATGAAAACCTTAGCTAGATAGTGCCTTATTATTTAGTGTTGTGTATGTGATTATCTGTTTATGTACTGTTGTATTCTGTTATTGATTTATTATGCAAGATTTTTGGTGGTTAGTTGATCTAGCCTGCCTAACAGTGAATATGTTCCTAGATGTGCCAAACAACTAGTCTTGGAGGACATTTCGTATGCATAATTTTATGCTCAATTCACATTTCTTAAGGACAAATGGGTGCAAAAGAGTCCAAGGAACATCTGGTGCAGTTCTAAAGGTCCTTGTTATTTTTGGGTTCTTGGAACACTTTTCTGGATGGGGTTTTGTCAGTGTGTAAGTAGTATCACATGTAATGTACATAGATTACTTAAAACCTTTTGGTTATGAAGGGAGGAATTAAGGGTTGCACTTATTTTTTGTGGCTGTTGTGAGAGGTTTTTGGGTTTTTTGTGTCTGAGTTTTATATGTAATCATCTTTCTTTTTCTATTTTGGTCTTTTTACATTGAACATGGGTTGAAACACTCTTAATGTTTCTATATTTCAATATATTTTTTATTTAATATATTTTTTGTTATTGATAAAAAAAAGACTCATAATTTCTAATAATGATATAAAATAATTGTCACATAAAATTTGATATTAAAATGATTGTTTTATATAGTTGTGATAAATCATTATTATCACCATTACATAGAATTAAATTATCACTATTGTTTTTATGTATTTGTGAAATTTTATTATTGTCACTATTACATAGAATTATTAGTGATAATGATTTTTGTCACAATAGAACTTAGTTTTAGTGAGATTTAATTTTTTTTCATATGTACAATAGTGACATGAGTACTAGTGGAAATTTATGTCATAAAATATTAATAGTGACATATTTATAACATTTAGTGATGAATATTTATATCACTAAAACTATTTTTTCTTGTATTGGACCCAATGCAACTCTAGACCATCTAGGATGCACAGTAAATTACTATAATGAAAATAGAAAGAATGGAGTGGCAAGGAAGGCATGAAGGTCCACATGTCATCTCCTTAATGGAGAGGATTTCCATCAATGCCAAAAGGACATTTTTCTTCATGGGAATGGAGAGGATTCTCTCCAATTAGAGGAGGACACTTGTCAACCTCTAATTTGAGAGGATTTGATCCAATTAGAGAGAGAAATACTTGTCCTTCTATGGGTGGAGAGTTTTTAAGGTTAAAGCTTGCACCTTGGCTGCCCACAACATTATAAACACAAGTACTAGCTCCCTTGAATAGACTATTGAATTGCTGCCAAAATTTCAGCCTCAGCTAGTCTCTTAGCTCACTCTTTGCTAGCCTTATTTCTAAGTGTTTTAGCATGGAACCTCTTAGGAGTTGTCCTAACCTCTCTTAAGCTTCATTATCATTCTCCATACACCAATACTTCAAAATTTCTTTCACTCATTTTAGCCACCCAATCCCACCAAATTTCACAACCCCAAAATATAAAACAAAAGACTCATAGTAATGCAAGTTAGGATTGCATCACTTAATACAGGGAGTAGGTAGCTGGGACAAAGTAATGTCACATGTATTTCCCAAAGCTTAAGCAAGTGTCTTCCTTTGGCCTGGATAGCAGGTGATTTCCTATCCGAAGACCTTTCTCGATCCATTAGACAACCTAATGGAATGAGCAAACTCGTAGTGCCTCCCACCATTCCAAAAGGCTAACCTAGCCCTCCAAAACCCTACGGAGGAAAAGGAAAGAATACCACGTTCTGCACTTCTAGCCTCTTGAACTCAAGTGATCCAACACCCTCCACAAATCTAGTTGCAAGTGCAACACTCCTCAATCTGCCCCACTCACACAAAAAATAGTGGACTGCACAACCAACCTCACACCAACTTGCACAGAAAACCCGCACCACCCCTTCCATGAAAAAAGATCAGAACATTACCTTCCACGAATGCAGATTTGCAGACGTCGCACTTCTTACAATCCCGCACCAGCCCCTCCACAAACAGGACTAGATCCCATCTGCACATGCGCACCAGACCAACCACGATCAACCATGCGCACCAAAACGCTAGTTGTGTCGCCCACGCATGTCGCGAACCACTGTCGCACAAGAACTGCACGTTCGCGACCCACATCACTGCACGTCGCACACTGCTCGCAACCCTCACTGTAGAACAACAACCAAATGCTGCCTACTGCATCGCCCATGCACAGACTAACCAACGCGCACCACTAGTGCTAGTTGCACCGCCACACTCCCAATCTGCACTTCCTAACTCCCTCGTGCCACGAAACTCTAGTTGCTCCGAAACCCTTCGGAGGAGAGAGAAAAAAGCTCAAATGAAAACTTATTTCATATATACATGTATATATATATATGTGTATATATATATAACTTTCTTCGCAAATATCTTATAAGAAGCGAAGAAAGTTTGAAACTAAAAACTGCTTTTTATTTGCGTGTTTTTTTATCATATGCTAGACCTAATGACTAGGTTTCTTATAAGTATCTTCTTTCTAATTTTTACCTTAATATTTTATTGTCGTTTCTTTTGAATTATTTGAGTTTTGTGATTTCCATTCTTTCATTTAAAAGTTGTCCATTGATAAGTGTCAGATTCAGTAATATTTCATATTAAAATACATACACTTATTGATATTAATTGATAAAATAAACATAAAATAATAATTAATTTATGAAATTATACTTTTTTACATATTTTATGATTTTAATTTGAATAAAAACGATTTATTCCCAAATTTGTGTTAATTTCAGGATTGTAGGGAAGAATGGAGATGATTGGGCGAAAAAAGAATATACAAAGCTAAGAAGGGAAAGTTGGAACGCATCAACACTCAACAAAGCTCACCCAAACTCTCCTAAGCAAGACTCCCCCAGAGGATTTCACCCAAGTGAGCTCAATATCGCCTAGACCAGATTACTCTAATGATGTTGGGCATTTTTTCGTGCAATTCGCCCAGACTAGCCCAATAATGCCCAAGCAATAAGTCACTTAACCCAAACCAATTAGTTTAAATAGGAGGTTTGAGGCACAACCATAGATGCATGATTGAGAGGAAAAAATCATTGAGTAAATTTTAATCCAATTGGGAGAATAAGAGGTGTTAGACACCGTAGAGGAGGCAACTGTCAAGGAGAAACATCCGGAATCTTCTTTTCTTGCTCAACCTTGTTGCTAATTCTACCCTTTGAGATTGGGAGTAATTTGTTGAAATTCTTATAATATTATGTTCTTGATTGATGATTGGTATTATCATTTTGTTAGTAATGCTTATTTGCCACAATCTCGAAATTTAGATTTGACTAGAAAGTACTTCTAAGTTTCTGACCCAAATGATAATGCTTAACATATTTGAATGCTAGGAATAAATTTGAGATGTTAATTTCTATCAAAGTCTGATCTTACTGATAAAAAGTTTTTATAAATGTGCGAGGAATCGATATTTAGGAAGCATCTTAATAATTTTATACACTAGGAATCGGTATAAATGATTTTTATACGAGCATCAATATCAATCAAAGGAAACAATATTGTTGTCCTTGCCGGTTAACTTGCTCGTTGTTGACTCTGGTGACAAGCTCTAGCTCCGTCTGTCTCTTCATGAATTTGTTCTATCTCATGTTGCTCTGCAACGTAGCTCCATTGAAACAGAGGGGGGCCTACCTGTTGATTGCACTCCGACGATCAAGTCAGTAAAGGGCTTACTAAAATTTAAGAAGTATTCAATTTCAGTCTTAGAAACAATGTACCTTTACCTGGGGTCTTAAGCACCCTTTTATAGCTTATCTTTTGTAACAACTTTCTCTCACCAGAATCCTATCTCAACTAAAAGCAGACTTAACAGGAGAAACACATTCTGTTCAGGGGAGCCTTCTCTCAAGGTGCTACAACATAACGAAATATCGTCTCCAAGGAGTGCATAAAATAATAACAGAATAACCACCTGCCAATAAGGCACCAGCTCATGCGCTAACATTAGGGGAACATTCTGCTTACATGGGCACCCTACTCGTGGTGCAATGTTATCATTCGATGTACATGCATCCTAACCACTACAAGCCCTAGAACACACGGGCTTAGGATAAAAGAAACCATTTACTTGACCTAGACTCCACATACACTAAACTTACCCCTAGGTCCATAAATACCCTTTATTAGTAGCCTTATATTTACGTTTAAAGGTTACTTCAAATTTACCAACATGGGTTTACTAACCAAACTGGGCCCAATCAAATGACTCATTTTACTGGCCCAACAGTCAAGCTGACATGCCTACTCCACGCTTTGAGATCCGACCTCCAAGCACTGAGCCCTGAGCGCTCTGTCTAGTACACAAGCCACTCAGGCTCGAACTGAGCTTAACTGTGCGAAGAGACTTTTCGAGTGATCTGGTGGCTTACGTGGCAATCTTGCTACATGAGGTGTGGCACGGCGCATGAAGCGTTTTTGAGGTGACATTTCACCATACTTAATCGTGAGCGCACAAGTGACACTCTTATCAACGGTGGAAATAAGTTGTCGTTTAACATTCTCACAACCCCTAAGTAATGTTTAGAATCACGCTACTACTCACTGTTCCATTTCTTCAAACTCCATAACCTATTCGTGCCTTCCTCACACTCTCTGCACCATCTTTGCAAATCAGGGAAACCTCCTTGCCCTCAACCGCTTCTCACAACAAGGTACTCTTTCCTCATCCAAAAGTATTTGCATTCTGTATTCATGACGAACACATTGCCTGAACTGGGATTTCCTAAATAGATCTTTTACTACATACACTGATTGTTATATTTGCTAGCTACCTTGCTTTTCTTGAAAATTGTACTATTGCATCTGATTGTTCCTGCCTGAATGTGTGTATGCCCCTTGCTTGTGTTTGTATTTTTAGATACTCTTACAAAGGATTACCAAACTTTGTATCCCTGGGCACCCTATAACCTATCAGAAGAAGTTTCCACATATACCTCTCACGAACAAATAGTGGCCTTTATGAAAAGCAATCTCCAAAAATAAGTGCCATTTTGGCAGAAAACGATGGAGCTCTTAGTGTAATCCCGCGTAGAGAATATGAGTCTGTCTTTTGTGACGAGTCCTCGGACCCTGAAGGTCCCTTTTGCTATTTTTATGCCATCATGTTCATAAAGATTCTTCTACGTTTACCCTGTTCAATTTTGAAAAAGAACTCCTCACTGATATCAACGTGGCACTGTCCAGCTACATCCAAATAGGTGGGCATTTGTTCAGGGATTCTCTAGTTTTTGCACACAGTTTGGCCTTTTTCCATATGTGGAAGTCTTTTTGTACTTCTTTGAGGCCAAACACTTGGGTTGCCAACTCTGGATTTCCTTCAACGGGGTGGCTAGGTGGGCATTATTATCGCTCTTCCAACAATCCTACAAAAGCTTCAAAGGCAAATTCTTAAAGATATGTTGCAAAAAAAAAAAGGATCAAACTCTTCTAGATGAGTTTCCTTTATAATGGACCAAGAAACCAAATTTCCAAGGTGCTCGATGCCTAGAAAACATGTCTCATCGTGACTAGGAGGTCTATCATTTCTTCTCAAGCTTAAAGGTGGTCTTTGATACTGCCCCACTCATAAGCAAAGAGTTCTCCCCAGGGGCGTTAAAGAATTACATTGATACTTTTCATTCTCTAATCTCAATGATGCGGACTTTATTATTGTTGCTAAATTCCTCTTGTCTTCTTTGTAGACAACATGTTGGCCCGGATCAACAAGAAGGATCTAGCAAAGACGACCAAGAAGATGAAGGCAGTTGCTCAATCGCCCCAAGCCCAAGATCTCAAATTTAAGGCTCTTGTCATAGCATCTCTAACCCCCACTAAGGACGACGAGGAGACCTTCTCTAGGCCAGCCTTCAAAAGGAGAAGGAAAACAGTGTTAAAATTAATGGCTTAAACAAGAGAAGGGGATGAATTGTTTGTCAAAAGATTTTTGAAAATATTACACAAGAATGAAGTTTTAACAAAAATCACAGAATAAGTAATCAAGGAAGCCAATCAAACAATGTAAAAGAATTTGTTTGTAGAATTTCAATCAGTTGAAACTTCGTTTTAACCAGTTGTTTATGGATGCAATAAAAATAGAATTAAATCAAACAGTTTATAAGGACTGAGAGAGAGAGATTACACAACCAATTTATACTGGTTCACTCAACCTTGAGCTACATCCAGTTCCCAGAACAACCATTGGGTTCCACTAGTAACCAATCATAGATTACAATACACACAATCACAAAAAGGTGATCTTGATACCACAAGAACCATTCACCCTCTTTGCTAAACACACAACCTTAGTCAGAACACCCTCTGACCTTACATGTTTTCACACACTTCACAAGTTTATAAAAGAACAAATAAAAGAATAAAAAAGAAACATATTACACCTGAATTTACAGGAATCATATAGCTCCTAAGATCAGACCTTGAACCAGTGCACAACTATTTAGCAATATTGCAAAACTTGATTTGAATCTCTTCTCAAAAGCAATTTCAATCTCATTGTAAATGTGTTTACTTGTTTTTTTTTTTTTTAAATACAAAGAGAAGCCAAATTTATAGCTCTTAAAGCTAGCCGTTCTAGGCAGTCAATTATGAGCAAAAATAGTTTTAATCCAACTGAAAACAGATCCAACAGGTTTTTGAAAAGCTGTTATAAAATGTGACAATCAACCAGTTGAAAAGTCGTTTTAACCGGTTGAATTAGTTAGAAAGTTATTTAACCAAGTCAAAAGCATTTTTGAAAACCTTTACTCAAGCTAAGTGACAAACAACCGATTATATCGTGGTTTCAACCGGTTGTTTTTCTCTTTGCTTAGAAAAAAACTTTTCTCTTTTAAAATAGATTGAACTAGCTTGTGCAAGGGACTAGGAATGATCTTTACAAGCATTCTAAACAACCTAGACTAAGTTCAAACCAAAAGCAGCACAACTTCAACCTTTAACACATATTTGAATCATACATTTAACTTGATTCAACAAACTATTCAAATACATTCATTAACTCGTTCGATTCCAAACTCATATACATTCTACAACATCTACTATATCTACAATTTCACATTTCAATTTCAATCAATTTCCAATCTACTCAAAACAAGAAATCCTGCAAATAAAAAATTTGGAACTAGTGACCACGTCACCCCCACATCCAGATCTTCTAGCCTAGGGTTCTATTGAAAATTTAAATTAGCTTCCCTTACCTGAACTTAAGCAGATATTCACTAAGAGCTCCAAATCTACCAAAAGTTTAAAGGTCACTTAACCTGCACCAAAGAGTCTTGATCAAAAATCTAACTATACCACAAAGATCTTAAGCTAACAAAGACTACTTCTGAAGATACAAACATCACATGCAAGATTAACTAAAGGTAAACCTAATCAAATAAAAACTAACTCAAAGGAAATGGATCCAGGAATGAACTTACTCTATCTAAGATTTTGATTAGGCAATCTTGTAGAGTTCACTAGCTAGGAGTCCAATGGCGGACTCCGATCGTCAAACTGGTGAGCGAGGAGGTCAGAATCTTAGAGAGAAGACAGAAGAAAGGAAAAATGAGTTTTTAGAGAGATGATGGTTCTTTTAAAATGAAATCTGAATAACTGAATTTCAATTTATATGCTCTTTTAACTTTAATAATAAAATATTTAGGTGTCATTTTTATTATGCTAGTTTTACTCCAAAACTATTTTTTTTGGTCCTTACAAAAATTATGAAACTAATACACCAAAATTTCGTAACAAAAGTATACTACAACAAGATTGAATTAGTCATAGATTTAGTGGTGGAATTTGAGATTTCCAAGAGTCATTTCCATCATTAATCTGTTTTTTCTTTTCTATTTGCTTTTCTTGTTTTGGTTTTGTGATGTTCCGGTCCAACCTCTTTTTTGAAGTGTTGGGCACTCACAAATGTGCTTCTTTTCCTTCACCTTCAATAAAATCTTTATACTATCTCATCCTCCAACACCTAAGATGTTATCTTAAGAAGTGGTGAGTTTCATGTGCTCATTTATGTGCCATATTCACGTGCTAGTTTCTTCTTGTTTCCATAATGTTTTTTACATATTTGGATGTATTCCAAATTTTGGGCCTTTATTTCTGGGCCTTTCTAGTTTTTGTTATTCCCACCACCATTCTAATCAAAATCGTATTAAGTTGTGTTAAAAAATAAATATATTTAACTTATTTCATTTGCACCAATTTATTTAATATAATTTCATAGTTTATACTATCTTTATATTAAAGAATCATTTAGATGTATGTATTGTTGCATGCGTCATCTCATATCTAGTGCTTTTGATGAGTAGATTTTTAGTCACACTTAGAGTGTTTAACCTCAACTTTCTTAAACTATACTTGAGAATAAATCCACTATTTTAAGCATGATTTACTTCATCAAGATTAATTGGACCTTAATTGAGATTATTGACTGACTGACTTTCTATATTCAACGCAACTACAAAAATAGTTTTATATATGATTTCTAAATTTTCTAAATTTATTTTGGCATTACACACCTCTTCCTCTAGTGTAGTGACTATTTTTCAGCCATTTGTTCAAACCCTTCAGTATAACTTGTTATCTTCTTTATGAGTTTCTTTAAATGCATCTAATAACTAACTGTATTTTTCTCCATTGATAGGAAAGTTAGAACTTACACTATGGATTGATGATTCATAGCCAACCATCAACCATAAATTTTCTTCTTCATTTTCTTTTGATGAAACACTAGATGATATTTCATCAATGTCTTGCCAAGCTATCTATGTCCTTCTTTTTTGGCATTCTTCTCACTTTTCTTGTCAAAACTTTATACTTATTTTGAACATTTGGACAATCAATTATGATATGTCCTTCTTTACCACAAGCAAAATAAGTAAAGTTTGAAGACTAGATTAAGGTTTTATGAAATTATACCTTTTTCTAAGAAGGATTATTTTCTTTGCTCTACGTTTTTTAGAAATTTTACAAACTTCTCGGTCAGCAAGTTTAATGTTTCTAAATCATTGCATTCATCATTTTCATTGGTTTCCTTTTTCTAAACAACAGTCCTAAGTGCAGTGCCATTAACCTTCCCTTCACTGCTCTCTTGACATTCAACCAATTCATTTTTAGATTGTGTTCGCTCAACTTACCAAAGAGTGATGCAGTGGTCAAGGTTAAAAACCCTTGGATTTTGAAATTGCAGCCACTTTAAGCTTCCAACTTCTATAAAGACATTTCAGAACATTTATGTTCAACTTGTCCTTTTTCGAACACGTAAATAATTTTTGCACATCTATTATGATATCTCCTTGTTGCATTCTAAAAATCACATACGCCTGAGTCAATGCATGTTTTCTAGCCCTTTTTACAGCGGAAGTTACTTCATCATGTATAACCTCTAAAATATGATGGAGGACCATCCAACTACCACAAATTTGACTAAGAGGAAATGAGAAGGTGAAGCCTCAATGAGGAAGACTCTATACATGAAGAGTATAATAATATGATTTTCCTCCTTCTTCTTAGTCTTGTAGATAGTCTTGTAAAAAATGTATAGAAGTATAAATAGGCATATTTTTTTCCTATAATTTTGTAGAAACATAAGAGCATAAGTGGGCCACTAATTGGGCTTGGTTTGAGGTCAAAAAACCTTAGGAAAACTAGACACAACACAACCACACAAGGAGGGTACACAGACATGTCCATACATCCAAGTCTAAGCACTTATAAAGGCTTAAAATCACAAAGTTTTGCATGATGTGAGACTTCTAAGAGAAGGAGAAAGAACTTTATATCTACATTTTAGCTTGAGTTTAAGTTCCTCATCCCACAAATCATGAATTGCTAGGGGCTTATGCATCCATAAATAATACCCATTGCCTCCTCTTGTAACTCACCCTTGAATTGAATAAGAATTGAACTTGCTAAAATGCTTGTCTTTTTTTTTTCTTGGGTCATAAAATGGGAGTATTCTTATAAGGGATATTCTCCAAGGAAGCTTCCTTGGAAGAGGAACCCTAGTTTCGAGTTTCTTTTAAAACTTGGGAAAATTTTTGAAAGTTCTTTTGCTAAGTCTTCCATTGCTACTTAGAGGATGATTTCATTAAAGTGTCCTACATGTCCTTAGCAGAAGTACACTATTAAACCCTAAATAACTCATCACGTTTCAAAGTAATTATGTTTTTGGCCATACAATCATATTAAGCTTTCAGTTTCAAACCATTCAGACCAAGGTTTATTAATAAGTTTGTTTATTAATCACATGTTTAGGCATAAAAGGTCCATTTATAATTACATTCCATATCTCTCTATCGATTGATTTAATAAAGATCCTTATTCTAACATTCCACAACTAATAGTTAACACCTCTAAATATGGGTAGTCCTTTGATAAAGGCACCCTTAATAAAGGCAACTTTTTCTTAGTCATTGTCTTGAAAACAAGACCAAATCTTGATTATCTTATAAGAACCATCTCTAGATATAGTTGTTAGAAAATAAGGCCGAGTTCGAGAGGAGGTGAATTGAACTTTCAAAACTTTTTGAAAATTCTAAAGAATTAGAATGAATTACTTTTTGAATTAATTTATTAAAGTGAATCATGTGCTCAATTTTAACATATTAAAAAAAGCAGTTACAACAAAAACAAGTTAAATTCATTCCCAAAAACAAGTGAAAAAGGAAAATCACACTATAATTTTTATACTGATTCACTCTTGACAAGAGTTATATCTAGTTACTCAGCTAAACAAACAAAGTCAACATAAACAATTTTTTACAAGTACAAGATACACCTAGAACACCACTCTTGAACCTTTCAAGAGTGTTCTTAATCCATTATAACATTGTGTTATAGAATCACAACTCAAAATCCTATCTAGTCGAGGTCAAACATCACAAAACAAATATGTACGAAAGAACAATATCACCTTATTATAGCTAGATCAAATTAGATATGAAAAACTCAAGTGAATTTTCTCTAACCGAAGAGATTAATCTCAAGAACTATAAAAGAAAGCTTCAAGAAAACACTTTTTTATTCAGAGGAATAACTCTCTCAATTGCAAGGTTTTTTAAAATCTCAAACTTTAAAAAACATCTAAAGAAATAATCTAAAAATGGGAGTTATATATAATTTATTCTATCGATTTTAATGAATTAAAAACACATTTTATTTAGTTGATTTCACTTACTAGTAAAAAGAATGGATTAAACCATTATTTCAATATGTTAAAATAGATTGCTAAATATCCTTATGATAACATAGAAAATTTCAATATATTAAAAACTTGTTTTAACAAATTAAAATACCCTTTCATAACTATATAGTATCAATCTATTGAATCGATAAAGTAATCAATTAAAATATTTAATATAGTCTAAGATAAGAACATTTTAGTGGATTAAACTATCTTTTAACCAACTAAAATTATGTTTTAACCATAAAAGATTATAACAAAGATATAAATAATATCTCTTAAGAATTTATCAAGATTAATCTAATCTCAAAGAGGAAAGACATACAAATCACAAAAGGACACAACAATACAAAACTAAGTTTTCAATCTTAAAACAAAATTAAGAAATGATTCATCAAATATAGCAACACCAACGAATTCAACAAATTGGTCAAATTTTACTTGATCTATGCTTACCTTCCATTCACTTCTTTTTGTTCTAATTAACATTCTATTCTAACATTCATTTTTTATTAAATTAGATTTATGTTTCTTTCAATACTTCTCATTGATGAGATCAATGTGCCTATAGACTATTCATATCGAAGGAGATACGCATTAATTGATGAGACTTTTTCAACATTTTCAAAAACTTTATATCCAAAGGAAATTTGCCTTAACTCATTTGCTTCATTGTTCATGGTTCTTTCCACATGTTCTAAATCATAGTTGTCAAAGTTCTCTAGTAAATCTGAAGCCTTAAAAAGTATTTACGTTACCATTAGTATACTCTCTGGTATGGTGGTCATAATCCAATCTAGATATAATCCAAATCCAAACAAATGAATTGGATTTAAAATTCGTATTTTAACTAGATTAAATTTTTTAGGATTTTTTAAAAATTTATTTAAAGTGGATTAAATTTAGATTATATCCACTTTGTTAATTAGATTAAGTCCACTTTGTCAATTACATTAAATCTATTTTGATATGAACACAGACTAACTTTGTTCGAACTGGGCCTAGGCCGACTAAACCTGGACGCGGACCAACTTGGCCCGAAATCAGACCGATTTAGTTCGACATAGACCCAGGCTGACTCGACTAAACATGGGACCTGCCGACTCTGTTCGACATCGGGCTAGGCCAACTCCGCTCGACATCGACCCTAACCGACTTGGCTCGACATCGATCCAGGCTGAATCGACACAACATCGGCCCAAACCGACTCAGTTAGACATCGTCCAGGACCGAATTTGCTTGACATAGGCCCGGGCTGACTTCGTTCAACATCGACCCAAGCCGACTCCGCTCAACATCGGCACAGGCTGACTACGCTCGACATCGGCTCTGACTGACTCAGCTCGACATCTACCCAGGCCGACTCGGCTCAACAACGATCTAAACCGACTCGGCTCGACCGAATTTGCTCGACATGCGCTTGGACCGACTCCGTTCGACATCGGCCTAGGCCGACTCGGCACCATATCGGTCCACACTTACTCGGCTCGACACGACATCGCCCCCGACTTATTTGGCATGAGATGGGCCCGGACCAACTCGGCTCGACATTGGTCTAGACTGACTCGGGGCGACATAGGCTCAGACAGTCTCGACTCGACACCAACTCAACTCGACATTGGTACGAACCGGTCCACACTTACTCGGCTCGACACGACATCGCCCCCGACTTATTTGGCATGAGATGGGCCCGGACCAACTCGACTCGACATCGGTCTAGACTGACTCGGGGCGACATGGGCTCTGACGGTCTCGACTCGACACCAACTCAACACGACATTGGTACGAATCGACTCGATTCGAGATACGCCAGGACAAATTCGACTGGACTAGAGATGCGCCAGGACAAATTATGCTCGATATCGGCCTAGACATCGGCACGGGCCCGTTTGTCCTGACATCGGCCCAGACCCGTTCGTCCAGACATCGCCTCAGGCCTGTTCGTCCTTACATCAGCCTGGGCCCGTCCGTCTCTACATTGGCCCAGGCCCGTTCATCTCAACATAGGCCAGGCTTGCTCGTCCCGACATCGGTCAGGGCTGCTCGTCCCAACATCAGCCTAGGCCCGCTCTTCCCAACGTCGGCCCGGGCCCCCTCGTTCTGACATCGGCTCGGGCCCCCTCGTTCTGACATCGGCTCGGGTCCGCTCGTTCTAACATCGACCTGAGCCCGCTCGTCCCGACATCGACCCGGGCCCGCTCGTCCCGACATCGGCCTAGGACCGCTTGACCTGACATTGACCCAGGACTGCTCTGCTTGACATGGGCCCGGGCCTGCTCGACTCGACATCGACATGGGCCCGCTCAGCTCGACATTAGCCCTAACCTAGTCATTTCGATATTGGCCAACAACCGTTGGACTCAATATCGAACCTGAATGTCTCAGGTCGACATGCACCTGGACCGGCTCGACTGGACTCGACATTGGCTTTGGCCGACTCGATATCAGACCGAACAACCTTGGCTTGACATGGGCCTAGATCAACTCAACTCCACATTGGCTCGAGCCGATGTCGACCCACACCAACCGGGCCTGAAATCGACCAGCAACAACTCGACTTGACATCGGCCCGAGGCGACTCAGTTGGACATGGCCCGGGTCGACTTGACTCCATATGGGTTTGGACTGACTCGTCTCGACATGGGCCCAGACCAACTCTACTGGACATGGGCCCAGGACGACTTGGCTCGAAATGGGCTCGGTGCCGACTCAACCTGGTTTGGGTGCCAATTTGACTTGGGCTTTGACCCACTCAGCTCGACTTGGCCCAAGATTGACTCGGCTCGACTTTGACCTGGAACGACGTGGCTCAATGTTGCCCCATACAGGCTCGATTTGACTTGGGGGCGGGCGTCTAGGCTTGACATGGATTTGGGCCAACTTTGCTCAACTAAGTTGAGATAAATCCATTTAAATGGATTAAAAGTAATATGGATTTGGATAATTATGGATTGGATTTTGTAATTTGGATTTTTTTTCACCCATACTCTCTTACTCTCTAGTTAATTTTTTTTACTAGTTTTGAATTCCTCTAATAATTATGTTTTTTCACCTAATACTATAAATGATTTTAAACTTGCTAATAAAGTCTTATATTTTGCTTCATTTTCGAGCATGAAGGTTTTATTTTGAACAATAACTTAGAGGGAATTTTTTGTGTGTGAAATTATAACAATTACAGTACTTAGCCTTGAAAATTATTCAAACTATGAAAGTATAATACCCAAAGCTTCAATCTCCTTGGAGCATCAACTTATGGTTGCTCCAATGGTTGTTGTTGTCATCATCGTGGAGGTCCTATGGGAATTGAACATCTTGGTGCATTTTTAGATGTTTAGGGGCACGTCCAACATATAAAAAGGAAGAACATTATATGCTCTTGGTGTGTCTTCCCATTGGACACCAATGTGTGGTCCAATATGCACTCTCAGAGGGGTTAAAAAATCATAATCTATAGTTGGGTCTTGTTGACTAAGGTTCTGTTTCTTCTTTATTATAACATGTTCTTCTTGGTTCAAACAACTTATAATATTTGGCATTAATATGTGGGGGTTCTAGGTTGTTAGCATAATGATTAGCACATGAGTTCAGGTCAAACTCCATTACAAGAAAATTACATTTTTTAAAAAAAAAACCTTAATTATTACATAATTTGTATCAAATACTGTATCCTTAGTATTTTGAAATTCATCAATCACTTTCCATCTGATTCAAAAATGCCTTATAAAAGAAAGTATCTAGAATTTAATACAACTTCTCAGTTATATAATCTAGAATGATTCGAATGAGTGTTCTTTCTTAATAATGCAATCTAAAAGTTCTACTATTATAACAACGGGTTGTACTTTGTATAATACACTTTTTGCATTCCTAAAGCAAAATATGTAACAACATAGTATCCAAAATTTATATTCTTAATTGTTTTATCGAATTTTTTTTTTAAAGGTCTAGAAAAAATAAGTGTAAAATAAACTCTAGTTTTCTTTTTCTAAATGCTTTCCAAACTAAATCTTAGTACCACTTACGGAACACAACCAAGGGACAACGACAGAGTCCTAATGTTGTTATAGAAAAGCAGGAAAAGTTGTTATTTTGAAAAATTGGAGACGCAGAAAGAAATTGAAGTGAATGAAGCAAAAACCTTTCACCTTTCTTCAGTGTGAATCCCGTAAGCGTAGGTGAACATACCCATAATTATGTTTCTGAAATAGAAGGTATTGCTAATGTACTTTCTATGCATTGATTTCTATGTTGTTATAAATAGAAAATTATAAATAGAAAATCAAATCATCCTATTGATTTCTCTTTTTCCATCAAAACAATCTTTCTTTTTACTTAATCTTATCTCCTTTTTCTCTTTTTTTTCCTTCTCTATCTTTCCCTATCTTTCCTTATTTTGACCAAAAGGAAAGAAAAATATTCATCTGGTCTTAAAGGGGAAAAAAAGCACAAAGTCTTAATGTGAACTATTTGTACAATCAACTGTTAAATTCAACTTGAATGTGTTTATCTAATGATTCTGAAGATCATCCTCTGGTTAGATTAGGACAAATGTTGAGTGAAACAGTATGAAAAACTTTAGATTCCTCAGATTCAGGAAAAAATTGCAAAATATCGTCGTAAAACGATGATACAACAGCAGCAAAACCAGCCTCGGCAAATGTAAAAGACGCTAATACTATACTATCCATCTAAATGTTACAACAGTTTTCACAGGAATACCGGCATAAACTCGATGAGCCGATAGACCCTGCTCGTTCTACTGGAAACCAAATATCTAACACCAATGACCTACTTTAACAATCATCGAAACAATTATACATTGCACATACATACACGTGGCACTCTCCTGTCAGGTTCTAAGAAAGTGGTGTGGAAATTTTCAGTGCCTGTGAGAATGCTTTCGGCTGCTATAAGTAGCCTCTTTCTTTTCGCCGTTCCAGCTACCCAACATTCTTAGGCCGAAGGAAATGCCCCCCACAGCACTCATAACATAAAACGCTCTGTACGGAGCCAAAGTGAGACCAGAAAAATATGACCAGTATCCAGCTATAAGATACATAAAATAGAGTCTAACGTTTCGGATGGGGATCCCACTAAAGGACACGAAGAAGGAATTGAACTTAGGCTTCGAGTTGCAGAGGCCATGAAGTATGACTCCAATGCAAAGTACTGAATCCAGGAGCCATGGGAGGCTCTGACCCAATGCTAGTCTCTGCAAAAATTAATAATTTATAAGTAAATAATAGAGAATTTCCAGCGTGAATGCAATCATAAAATATATTAGTGAATTGTCTTTCAAGCAGTGACCAAGTAAAAATTTATATGAACTATGCTTCTAATCTATGCAATAAAAGTTTAAACAAAACACTGGATCTTGGATTTTCATTTCAACATGAGTTCAACTTCATTATCAACTGCACTGATTTATTTCTTATCCACGCCGAAAGCGATGAGAACGAACAAGGTGCACATTGAACTGAAGGGTTCACTATTTTGAAAGTGAAAAGGCCTCGAGAGGAAAGAAAGATCCATTGAAAGACAACAAGAATAAAAGAAACTGAATCGTATTTCTTCAGGTGCGTATAGAGGGAGAAACAAAATCATGTAAAAATAATGGGTAAGATTATGTAAGATCATGTCTCTCCTGGTCTTCATCAGGGAGAAACAAAATCAGGTGTAAAATTACGTTGTGGGAATTCAATCAATCACATTCCACTTTCCCCTTTCCCAATCCCCCAAGAAAAGTGATAGCATGACAGATTATGTTTAGAATGTAAGATGACAATAATTTATATATATCATCTACCTGGAACCAAGCAACAACGGATGGAGCAAACATCATCGTTGCAACAAGATGCAATATCAACAAGCCATGGCGATGGTGAAATAAATCTAATTGTGTGTCACCAAAACTTTTTGACGAATCAGGACTGTTGGAGAAGTTGTCTTCTGAAGGGAAAGTCCGCTTAAAACTACCATCAAATTTGAAATTCTTCTTTTCAGACCCCATATAATCTTCACTGTTACAATCAAAATTTTCATTAATTTGTTCATGGCTGCGACAAGATGCTGTCAGGAAACTGCTACATAAACAAAAGCAAAAATCAGTCTCAAATAGTCAAGCACGTCATGATAGGATGGGCCTAAGGCCTAAAAAAGAATCATATTAGATGAGTTTAGTATAAATTGATAGTACAGTATTTATATTTTAAAGCAATTTATTTTAAACCTAACTTAAGATGATGACAGTTGTGGGTTCATCGATAGTAGCAATTAGGTTACAAAATTGTAATCTCATTAACTCATTATCAATTAAAAATATGGTATTTTTTAATCTTCTATGTAGCTCATTTAATAGTAGATTACTAGTATAATTAGCAGCAAAGTAGTTGATAGCATCCTAACAATGGTGCTTTTGTCATCGTAGTCACCTCTCACCCCTTAGCCCAAGTACATTATACAACACCCGTTTTCATTCTCCATGTGATAGGAACTTGGGTATTATGGGGTGCTTAAGTCCCACATCAAGTAGTATGGGATGCTCAATGGAGTACGTAAGTGCTTGGTTCACCCCCTTTAATAGCAATAATTTGAAGGTGAGTTCCTTAAGTGCTTGGGTACTTATTTATTGATATAACAGCTAGTTGATGGTGTCTTGGAAAGGGCTAACTATGGAGGTTCTGATTGTTGGATGGTTCTGACCAATTGGGAGTTGATTGAAGCGTCAGTGAGTGAAGTGTCATTAAGTAAAAGCCACTGAGACGTCAGCTCTTAGAGGCGGTGCTATGATAGGAATTTGGTTATGATTGGGTACCTAAGTGTGATGAGTGCAAGGATTAAAGACTCAAAATGAAATTTTAGGTCTTTGTATTTGTTACTACATTTTTCTAATTAGAGACTTTTAATAAAAACTATTTTCTGTTAGTTAATTACTTATCGAATGGACCTAATTAGTTTAAGATATATTTTAAAATTGAAGTTTATGTTGTGAGAGAAATTGTCTTTTGGTTCTTGAGTAACAATTTTTGAAATTCTTATCTTTGAATTGTTAATTTAAGGTAGCAAATCTTATTTGACTTATCAATCATATCAATCATTCATGATTGTGGTGTTTTCATCATCTTCTGTTCTCCTTCTACGTTTTCTATTTTTCTAATTGATCACGATCTTATGTCCCTGATCCCTTTTACGTTTTCCATTTTCTAATTGATGGAAATTGTCGAAAACGATCGTACATTCCTAATCCTAGAGAGAAGCTAGATCTTCATCTTCCAATCTTCTTATCTCCTTCTACATCAAGTTCAAGGATCAAAACTAGTTCTATCATCACAAAATATTGAGATTATTCCTCTTCTCTTCAATTACTATTCTCAATGTACTTGGTTGCTTTTAATGAAAAATAGTTAGAAGTTATATTGAGATTATTCCTCTTCTCTTCAATTACTATTCTCAATGTACTTAGTTGCTTTTAATGAAAAGTACCTAGAAGTTGTTTTCCATATATTTCAATCCTTTTAGAATGAAGTTAAAAATCAATTTGGTACTTTGATTCATATTTTTCTTAGTGATAACACTTGTGAATGCCTCTCCCATTATTTTGAGATACTCATAGTTAACATGGTATTCTTCATTAAACCACCTATGCATAGGCCTCTCAACAAAAGACATTGGTAGAGCACAAAAATAGACAACTAATTAAAACAACTAGAACCCTTCTGTTGAACAAGATGCTTTGATGTCTCCAAATCTAAGTGGAAAGCTTGAAGACCTTGTTGCTGTTGTGTGTGTCTAGTTGTTTGAAACTTGTTAATCCACTCCTTAAGATGATCCAAGTTCATTTGAATCTTTAACATTTTGAAAAGATGGGTTTTCTAAAAGGAAGTGAAAATTTCAAAACAACAGGTTGTTTGACACTTAGTGGTTTTTAAAATGATTTGGAAAAGTTTTGTCTTTGCCTTTGCTGTCAAACAAATTTCAACAGGTTGAAATTTTGAAACAACAGGTTATTTGACACTTAGTGGATTTTAATGCTGTCAAATAAAAATCAATCGATTGTTTTGCTGAAAACCTTAACAGAATTTTGTTAAGTGTTTTTTCTGTTTTAAATGACTCCAACAGCTTTTGGGCTTTTGTTGTAACTATTTTAACCATTTGATTGAAAGATAAAAAGGTGGTTTTATGCTCCTATGCATTAACTAAGTGAGAGAGATCAATCAAAGAGAGTTTTCAAGTTTTCAAAGAGCTTTTGGATCATCTCAAGTGTGTGGAATAGGATTGGTCTTGTATTCTGATCTTTGATCTTGTGATTTACCCAGGTGCATTAACTAAGTGAGAGAGATCAATCAAAAAGAGTTTTCAAGTTTTCAAAGAGCTTTTGGATCATCTCAAGTGTGTGGAATAGGATTGAGTCTTGTATTCTGATCTTTGATCTTGTGATTTACCAGGTGTATTTTATCCCCTTCCTTCTTAATAATTGTATTTTTGTACTAGTGTTGCCAAGAAGTGTTGTGTGTTCTTGAGGGATTCAAGATCAACATTCTTGGAGTGGTGTGGTGTTTGACAAGGAGTGGTGTGTGTTCTTGAGTGGTACAAGATCATCACTTTTGGTGTGTGTGAAACCCTGGGTGTTCTAACTAGAGGTGTGTGTTTGGCAAAGAGGGTGAGTGGGTCTTGTGGTTTCAAGATCACCTCTTTGTGGTTGTGTTGTTGTAATCTGTGATTGATTACATAGTGAATTCTCAATGGTTTTTGAGGACTGGATGTAGCTCGGTGTTGAGTAAACCAGTATAAACATTCAGTGTGAATCTCTCTATCCTTACACCCTTTAAATTGCTTTTAATATGTTTTGATAAAACTACTGATAAAAACAACCGATTGTTTCGTAAAAACAACCGGTTGATTTTCTGCATCTAGCTTAAAACCAGTTTTGTATTTGGCTGGACAGATTTTCAATTGATTAATTCTTCATAACTTGTTACTCTACCTTCAATACTAGCGAAAATCTTTCAAAAACAATTCACCCCCTCTTGTTTTAGTCCTATAATTCTAACACCTTCTACTACATGGTTGTGTTCCTAAACCATTTTGGGGTGATATTTTAACAGCAAGCTATCGCATCAATCACATGTCATCTTTTATTCTTAACAACCAAAGATTGTTCCCTCGTCAACCTCTCCACCCATTCACTCCACATGTCTTTGGGTCCATTTGTTTTTTCCACAACCTTAGTCTGACCTTGATAAACCATCTAGATCTCGTAAGTGTGTCGTAAGAAAACTTAAGTCTCAAAAAGAATATAAGTGTTTCTAACTCTCCCTTCGACGCTAGTATATTTCAGCATGTCACTTTATTGAGTCTTCTCCCTACTATGCATCAAATTACTCCCTTCTAAGACTATATCCCAAACCCTACCATCATTGTCGATCCTAAACCCTAAATAAAATAAAGATTCCTAACATATAAGTATTGTCACATACAATATATTTTCTTATTTATAAAAATATCTTCTTTTCTTTTTACTTTTAGATACACATAAATATAAAATGTCATCTTTGAAAAGGGTTTTACGAGAACATTGAAATGTCATTAAAAAATTATTTTTTATGATATTCAAATTGTGTAAAAGAAAACTATACCCCTTTTTAATCGTACAAGTCTATGACAGACTAGACATATCTTGTGTATCGATAGATCTACCACCTCATCCTTCTCTTCAGGTTTATCATTGCCGACAACATATTTGACCACTTGCGAACTCCATTTCGATGCAACCTCCTCCATCCCCTTTATTCCTACCTTCTAAGCTTGATCTCTCTTTTGCACTTCATAAAGGCACACAATTCCTCATCGGTTGTCTCCCTCAAATTAAACTTGTCTCTCTTCCATTTCCTCTAGGCTAACTCCTAAAACTATAGGTGATTTCTTAGCCCACCCTGGTGAGAGACAAGTCACGCTCAATGAACTGTGTACTTTCCAAAAAAGTGGTATTTAGAATCTTATTCCTTGACCTCTTGACAAGTTAGTTGTTGGTTGGCATAGATCCTCAAAGTCAAATTTGGCTCTAATGGCATTCAAAGCTTGTTTGGTAGCCAAGGTTATACTAAAATATTTAGGTTAGACTGTGGTGACACATTCTCTTAGGGCACCATTTGGTAGATTCAATATAGTGGTCTTACATTTTGGTATGAATCCAAGTGAAACTGACCATATTTGTGTTTTATGGTCTTTCAGTTATTAGGTGTATGTACTTAATAGTATATGTTGATGACATTATTTCTACAAGTAGTGATCACCATGACATTTTATAGATAGAACAACGCCTTACTCATCATTATCAAACAAAAGATCTTGAGAGACTCATACTTCTTGAGAATTGAGGTAGCACAATCCAACAATGGAATTATAATTTATCAAAGAAAGTATGCATTGGATATTTTAGAGAAACTGAGAAATGAATTCCAAACCATGGACACACCTATGGATGTTGTTGCATAATCAGGAGAATTATGTTATAATTAAGTGCAGATTCCATTTTATATTTATTAGGACAGATTTGTTAGTGATTTGATTTTATTTGATTTGTACAGCTTTAAACACTTATTATTTCTGGATTTCATTGCCTATTATTTCTTTCTTTAATTAGGTTGTAAAACAGTCTATAAATAGAGACTGTAATCACATTTGTAAGACATCTCAAAATTATATTTCATCTATTTCTTTCCACTTGGTATCAGAGCCATTTTGAGCCTATCCTAGCGATAATTTGTTGGGCCTATCGTGCCACCCGCTATCGGGCCGCTATCGGACCACCCATAATATATAGTCCCACGCACGAGTTGACAGTCTCGGCGTGAGGGGGTGTGTTGGAGATCCCACATCGACTAGAGATTAGAGTCTTTCATTGTATATAAGTGGGTGCAAACCTCAACCCTATGAGCCGGTTTTATGGGGTTGAGTTAGGCTTAA
>Ga0123341_1000674_pt1 | contig 22440 bp, 18 predicted proteins | sample Turbeapinknodule_FD_89959 | JGI IMG/M metagenome (GOLD analysis project Ga0123341, IMG submission 89959) | Root nodule microbial communities of legume samples collected from Mexico - Turtle bean Mexico pink nodule | ecosystem: Host-associated > Plants > Roots > Nodule | place: Mexico: Nepantla...
ATATTTTTGTTGTAATTTTTCTTTCAAAATTGATGATAAAGTATATTATAGAGCACATACACATATTATTGGATGGAGACTGTTAAACGTGCCTACAACTGCCTTTGTGATGTTTACTTGGATAGCACGTCCCAGACCCTTTCCCATGCCCAATAACATGCTCTCATAATACAAAACAAACTTCAATTCTTCCACCACGTTTCCACATTTCTTATAGCACAAGATATGTGATAAGACAAAATCATTGTGGAAGTACTAAATGAGACTCTCCACAAATTTTAAATTTGTAACTAATATTTTATACAAAAGTAATTTTCAAAGTAATTTTGTAAAATAAACTTTTTATATAATTACAATATTCAAATAATTCGACACGATTATAAATATTTTATTGTCATTTACTAAACAACTCTTTTGTTGATAAATCACTATTTATGAAATAATAAATGATCCTACCTATACAGATAGATACCTAAATAGATAAAAAAAAAATAAGTTACATATGAGAATATAAAAAAAAGAAAATAAATTAATCTATGTATTTATCCTCATATCATCATATCAATCATCATACATCAATCATAAAAAAAATTATAAAGTTATATGTGAAAAAATTTACAAAAAATAATTAAAGTAATACAAATTATAAAAAAATACCATCATTCTTTTCTATAGTTAACTTTCATATTATTATTTAGCTGTTAATATTTTGTTGCTTCTACTTATTTAAGTATTATAGAAACTTCCTATTAGATGGTCCCTGGTTGGATACTAATGGAAAGCATATTCATTAAGTAACATTTCATCCTCATTTTCAAACACACTTCCATAATAACAACATCCTATTCTTAATCGACAAGAATTTTTTAATTCTCACTCAATATTTAATTCATAAAATGGTATTTATACATTATGGAATATTATATTTATAAAATGAAACCTTTCTCTTGTTCTCAAATTCCGCAAAAAATTTATCAATTTGAATGTTAAACAAACATTTCATAACATCAGTATAATAGGTTAAAAAATAATTAATGGTATATATATATATATATATATGTAACTGATATTTGAAAGTTAGAAAGTTGAATTAAGGTAATGAAAGAAGTTGTATGCAGATGCTTTCCAAAAAAGTGGAGGATTCCAGTGCTAAAATAGATGTAAAGAAAAAGATATTTTAAGTCTTTACTATTTCCAAAAAAAGTATTTACCACACTTTTCATCCGTTGAGTGGATGACAACGTCAGCACGACCCGTTTCGCCGACACCGTCCTATCATTAACACAATTTAATTGGAATATATAAAGGTTTCAACTATATAATCAGCTATTTTAAGATATTTATTAATAAAATTAATCTTTAATAAATATCTAAATTTCATAAAGAAAACCTTTTATGACAATGGCATAGCATAAAGACTGATACCATATTAAATAATAATTTAATTAAATTGTTTATTATATTATGACTGGATCAATTAAGAGACTTATAAAGTAATTGTTCACTTTAATTTTAAATAAAGTGAAAAAAATGAGAAACGTAAGCAATCAAAATCTTTTTCTCCATTGATTACGCGGTTTCGCTATCTCTCCTTTGTCTTCGTCTTCTGTCTTCTTTGCTTTCTCTTTCATTCAAGTATTACAACTCAGAGGCCATAAGTGAAACAAACACAAGCACGCTGCATTGATTTGATCACACTACACACAAAAAAGCATAATCCACCACTTCATCCACAAGCGCAAGTCTACAAATCTTCCGTCACTTTCGCACACTGTTACACCCTCTGTCTCGGTCACACCACCAGATAACCTTAAAACATAATCTCAAAAAAAAATCTGAAATTTGATCTGAATTTCCCTCTGCAAAGCGAATCAAGCACCCATTATGGCATCAAGCACAATCCGCAAGGCGATTGGTGTGGTGAAGGACCAGACCAGCATCAGCATAGCCAAAGTCGCTGGTAATTTGGCCCCTGACCTGGAAGTATTGGTCGTCAAAGCCACGAGCCATGAAGAGGTTCCTGCTGATGACAAATACATAAGAGAAATCCTCACTTTGACATCGCATTCCAGAGGCTACATCAGTGCTTCTTTGATCACCGTTTCCAAGAGGCTGACAAAGACTCGTGATTGGATTGTGGCTGTTAAGGCTCTTAGTCTTGTTCATAGACTCTTGGTGGATGGCCACCCCGCGTTTGAGGAGGAGATCGTGCATGCCAAGCGCCGAGGGACCAGGATTCTGAACATGTCTGATTTCAGAGACGAGGCACATTCTAGTTCCTGGGATCACGCGGGGTTCGTGAGGCTTTACGCGTTGTATCTTGATGAGAAGGTTGAGTTTGTGGCGTATCGGAGGAAGCTCAGAGGTGTTGCTGAATCTGAGGAGTTTAGAGAAGAGAGAGAGGAGGAGAGTAATAAGAGGAGTGAGGTTACTCCTGTGAGGGAAATGAGAGCTGAGAGGGTTTTGGAGAGGTTGAAGCATTTGCTGCTGATGCTTGATCGTGTGTTGGGTTGTAGGCCTAGTGGTGCTGCCAAGAACAATAGGTTGGTGTTAGTTGCGCTATACCAGGTTGTGAGGGATAGTTTTAAGTTGTATGTTGAGGTTTGTGATGTTTTGGGGGTGTTGCTGGATCGGTTCACGGAGATGGAGTATGTGCATTGTGTGAAGGCTTTTGATTCTTATGTCGGTGCTGCCAAGATGATGGATGAGTTGGTGGGGTTCTATGGTTGGTGTAAGGATATGGGGATTGCAAGGTCTTCTGAGTATCCTGAAGTGCAGAGGATCACTGACAAGCTTCTGGGGACGCTGGAGGGTTTTTTGAAGGAGATGAGTAACAGGCCAAAGAGCCCCGAAAGGAAATTAGAGATGAAGGTAACTGTGAAGGAGTCAGAGGCAGAGGCAGATATGAATGAGGTGAAGGCTCTTCCAGCACCTGAGAGTGAGAGTTTCACACCTCCAGAAGCCCCTCCTTCAGTTGCAAGGCCTAATAACGTGCTTGCTTCTCAAAAGGAGACAAGTGATCTGGTGGATCTTAGGGATGATGGAGTGTCAGCTGATGAGCAAGGGAATAAGCTGGCTTTGGCATTGTTCTCTGGGCCTGCAACTGTGAGGGCTGAAGGTTCCTGGGAGGCGTTTCCTTCAAATGAAGAATCTGAAGGGAAATCTGCATGGGAAACAGCAGCTGCTGAAGTTGGTAAAGCAGATTGGGAGCTGGCATTGGTGGAGAATAGTAGTAACTTGTCAAAGCAGAAGGCTGAATTGGGAGGGGGGTTTGATCCGTTGTTACTGAACGGGATGTATGATCAAGGGGCTGTGAGGCAACACGTGAGCACAACTCAGATGAGTGGAGGAAGTGCTAGTAGTGTGGCACTGCCTGGACTTGGGAAGAGGGGCACTCCAATTCTGGCTTTGCCTGCTCCGGATGGAACAGTTGAAGCTGTAGGAGCGCAGGATCCGTTTGCAGCATCCTTGTCGGTGCCGCCACCTTCATACGTGCAAATAGCAGACATGGAGAGGAAGCAGCAGTTGCTTGTGCAGGAGCAACAGGTGTGGAAGCAGTATGGGATGGATGGGATGCAAGGGCAGGTGGGTTTGAGTAGAGTTGGTGGTGCTCCTATCATGCCTTATGGAATGCCACAATTTGGTGGGGTTCTCCAACCTGGAGGCTATCACCAAGCACCCTTTTATTGAATTCAAGTGAGGGTATTGGAGGAGTTTGGGATTTGAGCTTTATTTTTCTGTCTTTGTTCAAAAACTATTGGAGGAGTTACATACTCGCTAAGTTATAAAGAATATGTAGTATGATAAAATATTTAAATCCATATCTTTACTCCTTCTTCACTACCTACCATGTAATTTTGACACAGCCAGTGTTCTTCCTATATCAACAGTGGACTTTGGGATAAAGTGTAATTTATTCTCCTTAACCTGCTATTGTGTGCCATGTATAATGTGCGACAATGTCACTACCTAAACACGTTTCTAGACAATAGCGGTGGCCTCACACAAAAATGGTTCCACCTACCTACCCGATACACCCACACGTCTAATTCTAGCAGAAGAACCAAGGTGGGGGGGTCGTGAGATTAAATATCTCAAGGAGAAGCTCTGTTTTGTTTCTCTCCGGTTAAGGCTCGGCCACCACCACCACGGCTGCCAGAATGTGTGGTGATGCACTGTTGCTGCGTCTTCATTATAATTATTTTATTTGATTGCCTGTTTCGTGGGAGGAGTTGAATTGTGGTTTTATTATGCGTTTATTTTCTAACTTTCTTTTACATTACTTCGTCATAATAAATCCTAACACAATGTAAAAGAGTTTTGTAAATAACATTACAGTGGAGATAATTATTTTCTTTAAATTATAATCAAAACTGAGATTATTTTATGTGTAATTTTCTGTTTGAATCGGAAAAAAAATCATGCAATCTCAGCTTCTTTTGGAGTTTTTGAATCGGTAAACCTAAAATAATATTTTTTTTTAAAATTAAACTACAAGGTAGATTTGGGTCAACCATTATAGTTATGAGGATTCAAGAAGACTGGAATGTTGCTACTGGTGACAGAGAAATGTTCGTATACATGTTTAAATGATGTCATAAGCTCTAGTGTAGAGTAGACTTTAATTTCTTGTCAAAATTAACATATGAACTTTATTTGTAATTTTTTTTAGAATTAATTTTGGCACCTAAAACACCAACATAAGTAAACTTAGAGTTTCTAAAAACCTCTAAATTTACCTAGGCTCATTTAGACGTCACTTTTGGGAAGGAATTCATTTGAATTTCTCTCCACTTTCTTTTGAATTTCTAGCTCTCTAAAAACTATAAATAAGAGATTTGGCTCATGTATTTGCAAGATTAATATAATAGTAAATTGCTGTCAAATTTAAGTCAATATCACTACTTGTCAAAAATCTCCCAAAATTAGATTATTGATCTTCAATTCTCACCTTACAAAAGAGAGATGGTCTCACTACTCTCATTTCATACTTAGCATGCACCTCCAAGGCCACCACATCTCCAAAGAGAACCTTGTTCATAGACTTCCATTGAGCTTCCGCCGAGATCAACAATCCTCCAACCATGAAGGCACTCTTCCATAAAAAACTCTCCCTTTGCTGTAGCAAATAACTTACTAATATACTTTTTTGTCGTCAAAAGGCAACGTAACATTGGTTACCGTCAGTAAGCAAATTAAATGTGAGAAGCACGTAAACTCATCCAACACCGAAAAAAATCGAGTATAACAATTAATTAACACAATAGAATTAACATACTATTTTCACGTTGCATGCAAATATAGATGCAACCATTTCAGTGTCCTATAAATCAAATACAAATACAATTTGATGATTTGTTGCCTACAAAATGTTATATATAAGAGCTAAAAGGGGTCAATTACCCCATGTAATTGCAAATTTTAAGAAGCTCAAGTAAATCATTTTAATTGCATTTAATAGCAATGTGTTTCATAAGGGACTTTGGTATCTGCCAACCTCCAAGACTCCTTGTCGCTATATGCCGTCCCTTTCTCAATTATACACTTTTTACAACAACATAGGCAATAAAAGCATCCATCCTTTGACACAAAAAAATTGCAGGCTCCAGGTGCTACTGGAATGGGAATCAGCCCAAGACTGCTTTTCATGGCAAGAGTTGATCAATCCAATAGTTCTTCCATGAATATAAATGAGAAAATTGAATTCATTTCATAAAGCACGCAAGTTTGATAGCTCCTCCTACACTTAGTCAGCAAAAGGCTGCGAATCCATGCATAGATGCACCAATTTTCTCTGATATTGTCCAAAATATTCATCAACTGCGATGACATCTTCATTCTTTGGATCTAAAGCACGCAAGTTTAGTAGCTCATCATTGACTGATGAACTTGATTCTTCGTCACGAATACCAAGGTTAGAAACTATTTCTGCATGGGTTTCACGGCATGCAAGGATAAACATTGCAGCTGTGTCAGGCAGCTGAGCCTCACGAAGAGCAGCCAAAGCCTCTTGCAGTGCACCAGCGGCAACATACAAAATTAGAGCCCTGCATTGGGTCATTTGAGATCAAATACAGAAAAGTCCTGGAAGAGATAAAATTTATAAAAAGAAAAGCAGTGGTACCTCCAGATATTATGTTCAGTGTGCAGGATGTGTCCAGCCCATCTTTGCAACACCCTGTAAGAATAACAAAACGTAGGGAAGATCTTCTAGTCATGATGATACTCAATTGAAATACTATTTTCATATGAATGCGGAGTCAACAATCACTGGAAAGTAAAAGTTGATTTTTTTGTAAAATTAAAAATGGTTCTAGAAAAATTTCCACTTGCCTGTCATCAATAACCTGAAGGAAGAATTCAGATTCTTCCCGAAATTAGACAACAGAATAAGTTAGAGATGTATGATATAAATACTAGTGCAGAATTTATCTAATGATTAATTTTGTCATTTAGTCAGTGGATTTCAGTCGATCAATATTATGTTTGGTCCCATATTGAAGTTAATGTGGACAAAAAGTCTGTTATCAAGAACAAGTAAGAACCTTGCATAATCTGATCCCTTCAAGTGCTTAGCGGCCAAGGTTGCAGCATCAGTCCAGCACCCAGCATCTTGTAGCTGAATAAGATATGCCATTGCATTTCTCTTAGAAAATCAAGCCCATTATAGAGATAACCTGTCTACTAATTTTAAATTTGCAAAATCTAACTAAGTATACATTGAATTTTCCAACAAATCTAAAATTTCTAATTAAGATCTATTTTCAGAAATCTTCCTCGGTTGAACTTGCATAACAAGGATTTATTTTTGTAGTTCATAGATCTACTTTTTGTATTTTTCATAAAATGAAAATCCTTTTTTGACAAAAGATTCAGTTTTTTATTTCCTATCATGTGTCTATAGGCACACGATAGAAGACCCCTTAGTTAATGTTGTACCAAATTACCAATGCCTAGCAGCTCCTGCCGCTAACTTGGCATCTGCAGATTTCAGTCGTTAATGTGATCCATTAACTTTCAAAAGCCACCTTTAAGATATCTTAAACAAACATTATATGATTTTCCAGAAATTATTGATATTAGAAGAGAATGTAGTTCAACGAAGTCTGTTACATTCAAATGTTAACAGTTTAACCCTTTTTACACTGAATTCAGACAGATGTGCTACTGAGTAGAACTTATACTACACAGAAAAGGAACTACCTTACAATAAGATGTTTCACTTCCTTAACACTAAAATTCAGCAGCCACTCTTTCCCATAAGCTTTCTTTTTATGTTAGATAAAATGATATATCATGAATCTGGTTATCATCAAAATGGAGAAAACTAAATTTTCATGACAAAATGTGCCCTTGAAAATCACAAAAAAGTAATACCATCAAGCAAGCAGGATCCTGTTTACAACTTGGTAAACTGAAACCAGCTTAGAGACCTTTTAAACTATGTGCATCCGTTTGATAGTTAATTTAATAAAGCAGGGAAAATAAACAAAAAATATGAGTGCAGCCTGACCTGAGAACATGCTTCTTGATATCTTCCAACTGCACATAGTAGATGCGTACCAGAGAGTGACCTGTCAGCCCTCACCATGTTGGCTGCAACAACCTAAAAATTATATCAGATGTTATAATACACTGAATAGATCGACTATATTCTTGGATACTAATTAGAATTTGTATTTTGATGCCTAAACACAAGCATGCCACAGATATACTCACCTTCACTGCAAGTTCATGAAGAGACCTTGAAACAGCAGAAGAGAGAGCAACAGCACGAAGAGCGTTGACATAGAAGTAAGAGCTCTCTGGAGGTGTAGAAAGCAATAAACTAACTGCAGCTTCTAGGTTTCCAACAGACACAAGCCTGGTAGCGCCAAAAAAATGAGTATTATAATTAGAGTATAATCCCATAATAGTAAAAAAAAGAAACTTCAGTGGTTTCTGTCACAGCAGTACCTTTTCTGTTTGGAACAAGATATCAATTTGTGGAGTGAAAGACAACAAATACAATATCTTGGATATTATAATTTCAAATAATGCAGTACTAAAATATCTTCTAACATTACGTCACTAAGCCATATGTTGACACTCCCAACAAATCAATAAAAAGAAATGATGAATTTACTCACTCGTGAATACGTTTCTGAATAGCCTCTTCACCTTCTAATTTTTCATGCCAAGAAATTCGCTCACTAGCAGTTTTCCACAGCTCTCCTCGGTCAAAAGCCAATAGCCTTAGTTGACCTTGACTCTGCTAACCAGAAAGCTACAGTCACTTAAAGAATCTGACTGAACTTTAACAGCAACTTTCAACAATTGGAATGAGGGACTCTGCAAGATATATCACGGAATAGAAACTTAAATGAAACTGTAATACATCGTACCAATTCATCTCTCCCTGTTTCTTCTGTCGGTTTTCCTTTTGATGATAACCGAGATAATAGAGATGTCTCATTATCAAGATCAGAGATAGGTGCCGCTGTGAACTCTTTTGGTGGATGCTTTCTTAATAATTTGTTCATCAAATGTTTAAGTGCACGAGGCAGCTGTAGCCAAAACAGAGCTTCTAAGGATTCACCAAATGTAGTAGCTGCGAAAGCAAACCTTGCAGCACAACCTTTATCCACAATACTAGCATAGAACTTTGCTCTCTCATCGTCAAGCATGCAACCTTAAGAAATGGACATATTGGTAGTGTTTTTTAAACACCAAAAGTATAAAAATGGCAAATGGAAGAATTTTCATTATTAAACTCTGCAGAGATATAAACCTTCTTTTCTATATGGTTCCAATACTTTCAAAAGCATCTCTGGCACAACTGAGTCGCCAAGGGGTGGTATGTTGATCATGTATGTACGAAGATCCCCTGTAGGTGAAGGAGTTCCGGGAAGTAAGTGAGGCCTCTTTTCTATGGTTGTACTACAAGTATTAAACCAAGAAGGTTTAACACCCAATTGTAAGATCATGCGCAACGCCTAGCAACATTAATACATATTAAAACGAAGTACAATAAATACATCATAAAGAGCTGATGACCAATGCAATCGTAATTTATACAAAACCAGTAAAATTTGTACAAGTATTGCAAGAACGTGTAAAAGAAAAACCCATTTGTATGAATTATAGAGACATAGACTAAACGTGGACTATGGTTAACTTAAATTCAAGGAAAGGGGAATAGGCAATTTAAATTTGTTTTTTCAGTAAGAAAATTTGTTGATCTTAAATGAAAACAGATATCGTATTGCCATGGCATGAGAAATTCAAAATGATTCACACTCTATGAAATCATTTCCATTTCAGTCTTTAATATTTTCATGTTACTTCTCATATCAATCATTGCACATGAAATCTGGCGTTCACAATGTGCTTCATCTATAGAATGCAGGCATTCACTGTGGGAGTTGAGTATAGAACTTTGGTAGTAAAGAAAATATATTTTAGTTCAGCAAATTTAGTTCCGGTATACTACCAGGGCATGTGGTGAAGGAAGAAGTATGGGACAGCATATAGGCATTGACCGAAATCTATCCTTTGTATTTCTGATGTGGAGTGCATAACCAGATCGTTTATCATTTCTGCATGAAAAGAAAAACGTGTAATTCACATGGTCAGTTCATTTTATAACCCCTGAAATTGGAACAGCTATTATTAGCTCTCATCTAGATGATGACAAAAACTTGGTGATTCATTTCATTCACCTTGAAGAAAATACTAAAACTCCAAAAGGTTAGAAATATAATGAACTAAATGTCCCTTACTGTTGCACTGCACGTGAACGTAAATACTTAAACATTGAACACACAGGATGCATACCAGGCTATGTATTTAGAATGGAGGATAAGATTAGATTAATTGAAATAAAATTATCCATCAATGGATGATTGTATGACTTAGATTAACTCCTACCTCTCGTGACCTTACAGGATATGTCCCCCTATATAGACAAAAACATAGATAGATGATTTAAATAAAACAACTAAGTGGCATCACGTCATTTATCTAAACATAGTTTTGATCTAGACATTTAAGCATCAAGATGAATGCTTTCAGAATTGCTAAAAATCAGTCCAAGTCATTAGATTTAGAACACCTTTACGACCACTAATCATATTTATATTGATAATAATAATAACAACAATAATACAAAGAAACTCATATTTTCTGACTAGAGTGATTTGTAGAACTTACACATTATTAATTTCAACAAGACGAAAGCTACCATCTGCTCCAGCAATGCACAGCACCAGTGGATCATTCTTATCAGTTCGCAAGGGCAACCAATCAAGTTCCAATACAAGGGTTCCCGGAAATTGGGGTTGCAAAAGTGAATTTGCTAAGGGGTCTGGCGAATCCTGCAAAAAAGCATGTTGGGATTTATGATCAAACAATTACAATATACGTTCTCAGCATTTCAAAAAGGGAAAATTTCTTACCAACCTTTACTTTTTCTGGTCCAAATAGCTAAAGAAGATTGATGAAAAATGAAAACCCGCAAGCATATTTGTTAATATAATAAGATTTAAATGTTTATTGTCCCTGATAAATTATTAAATTTTGTTTTTGGTTCCTTAATAAAAAATTTACTTTGTTTTTTCTACAAAAGCATATTAGATACCACTTTAAATAATGAAATAGAGTGATTTAGATAACATTTTTGGGACCAACAACAAAATTTGTAATTTATCAGAAACCAAAAACATATTTAAGCCACATAATAATATTCAGTTTATCGCTATTCAATCCCCCCTAAAAACCAATGTTAGATTAGAATTAACCAAAGTTATGAAGATGCTTATAGCATAAGATGTCAAGTATGACATGATGAAAGAAAAATTAAATTGCACAAATGATCCATAAAAACAAAAATCAAGTGAACTCCCATCTTACCAAATCAAATACAGAAAAGGTATTATCATAAAACAGAACAGCAATACGCCCCCGGCTCTGGTCCCCTGGAACAAAAGGTGAAAATTTGATTCGCCGGATTCCTTCTCTGTGAGTGTTAAATGAAGAAGAATGTCCAGTCACCACATCCCACCATCTTATGCTCCCTGTTCTGTCTCCCATGACCTGAAAAACTAAATTGGTTAAAATTATCATTCAATTTAGAGCAAAATTGCATTAGATAGATATACAAATAATTAATTCTGAAGTGATGATTCATACCACATGAGGCAAGCGGTAGGCCATTGCTGTTATCAATCCCTCCGATGATACAAATGAAGAAGGCCATTTTGGTCTGTGGAAAATTTAATCAGAGAACACAACCATAAAGGAAGTATTGCATATTTATCAATCCCAGAAACAGGCAAATCAGCTAGTTCTTTAAACGCTATAGCAGGATAGAAAAACCAGGTTGTCACTATTTTACTATTATAATACAACAATTTATACTACAATACAAACAGTCAAAGAAAAACCCTAAATTAAAGAAATTTATGATAAATGGTCATGTCACAATTTACACTCTCAATAACCATCAAGCAAAGAACAAAGTAATAAAGTAAAAGAACTGATAAACTATGTTAAAATTAATATAAAAGGAACATAAAGTTTTAAAGCAAGAAAAGCATTAGACTACCCCAATAAAAGTGGGTTTTCAAAACTTTTATACAAGTGGCAACACTATAGTGTGCAAAAAACAACTACTGCCTCCACAATGGCTGCTACTGAAAATCATTTTGCCCTTTGAATCCTGTAGCAGCCTAGGCCCCCTTCACTTTGCTACCCAACTATAGCAGACTAATGACTACTATTCTAAAGTAAATGAAAAAACACAGCAAATTAATAGATTATAACAGAGATAAACTACTAATAAGTAATAGCTGCAGAAAAAAAAAAGACAAAACAAGGCAACTTACCCGTGCTTTGACAATGATTAAATAATGATCAATGCATATTAAACAGCCCTACATCATTTAAAGCAACACCATTGTGGTAATAAACTTTTTTTAGCATAGAACAAGTTCACACCTAAAATCTCGAATTCTTCGACCATGCACTTCAAAAACTCCAAGTGCCCCATTCACCAAAGCAAATGCAAAACTTTCAGACGTGTCATCATGAGATTCCTCTGTACTTGTACCCTCTGCTTAAGGAAATCAACATCACTCATAACTCATAAGCTATTCTAATCTTGCACAAAAAGAAAGGAATCATTAATTCTAGATTAGCAACTATGCTGATAATATCTAGGATCTTCGAGCAAACAACTAACTTGAATCAGAAGAGGAAGTTTTTGAGAGTTTAGATGCTTCATCTGATGCTCCAGATGTTTGATCATTAGAAGGACGTGGAACTGTTGGAAGAGTCCATTCCAGTACAGTAAATGGAAGAGCTAATGATCTAAGCTACATAGGTAGAGCAAGCATTATAAATATCTAGATAGAGAACATGCAGTGTCAACCAAAACAAATAATAACTATTCTACAGATATCATAATTAACCTTCCTAATTAAAAAGGAAAACATCTAAAAATCAGGGCTTTGAAATAAAGGAAAAAAAAAAAAAGATGAAGTCATCAATCATGAAAACAGGAAATTAGTTTGTGATAACCAAGTTCTACGTGCAATCATAACAGGAATATTACGAGAAAAATGTAGATCTGCAAGAAGGTATGGCCACTCATACTAAGAGAAAAAGAGAAAGGAAAACTTTGTATGGATTATACTGAGTTTGTATGAGTGATGAGCTTCTGTTTACCAATTTGCGGAAACTACATATAGACTAGAAAAAAGCTCAACTGACAAATCAGTTATAACAACCTGACCATGATAGTAACTAACTGACGCACCGAAATCAACATCTCATGACAATTGTAATAAACTAACAGAATACAACTGCTAAAAGGAGCTATTCACTCACAACTAAATACAAAGCAAATTTAGAGGACAATATTTATCCTTGCCCAACTTTAGAGTATATGTAATGTTATCTGGGATAAAAGTACCTCAAACACATTTAGGGTACAATTTGCACATTACTCCAATGATTCGGGTTTCATTATTAATCTGACTCTACATTTCTAGCCTCTACTGTTTGCTCTAAATTTGTTTGATAGGAAAATCATTAAATTATGGTCTCATTTGGTCTCAATAAAATCAATCATGTCTCTTCTAAATCCAGACCAAGGGATTTGGTTGGTCCCTTGAACATTAGGTTTATTTTCTAGCAAATCATACTTGCAGTTTCTCCCTTCATCTCCCAACAAATCTTTCCTTTTAGATAAACCAATTTGGAAATCAATTACTAGGTAAAATATCTAACAATGTTTTACTCCAAATTCAGGTCTCCTAATTATTGTGTTACATGCAGTCAAGTTCTTAAAATAACTCCCTTTTTGTTTTTGCATTGCTCAGCAGTTTTTCCATTCTAGGGAATAATTTCTTTACTTTATGGCAGTGAATAGGTTTGTACCAAGGATCTTCAGAAGTTCCTTTGAGTTAATTTTAAGAGGCTTTGGAAGTAATAGAAATGCTAAAGGGCGTTGGTAAAGTTCTCAATTTGCATGTGAATCTGGTTGGAAAGATATGCCAGAATTTTTATTGGCCTATTGTTCCCTACCAAGTTCATTAGAGTGTTACTTAGCTTCTTGGTGGTTGCCTGATGCTAATGGTCTTTCTAGGGAAGGGAGTCTTTTGTAGATCTTTATTGAGATTGGTGAGATGTTTTGTGACACCATAAACCTGCACCCCCCATTTTCTCATCTTTTCTCTCTCTCCCAACTTCTCTTCTCTCTAACTTTCCCTCCATCTATTCCAAAATCTAATTACACCCTGCAATGGCTGAGGAGATAGGAATAATTTCTACCCGATTAGATCTTCAATCAAAGTAAGATTCTATCAACTCTAAAGATCTATTGTTCTTTGTTTTTCCTTATGATTTTGTTATCAGTCCTAGTGAGATCAGTTAAGAAACGTGTTCCTCTCAAATTGACTAACCTTATACTGAAATTTGGTGATGTTTAGATAACTCGCTCTAGGTCCCTAAAATTAAAATGACTCCCCTGCTTGAACAAGAAATTCTTTGGAATAAAGAATCAAAGGTAAGGGAAGCTAACTTTAACTTTCACTAGTACTCTACGCTAGAAGATCTAGATGTGGAGGGGACATGGTCCTAAGTTTCAATTTCTCTTGCAGGGGTGTTATTTGATGAAATTGTTTAATTTTATGTTGTGTGATAGAAATATTAGATTTTGATAGTTTGGAAATTAACTTATGTTTTTTATGTTGGAAAACTTCTTGAATGTTGTGAATTTTTAAATATTATGTGTTTGAATGGTATGTATTGTATGTGAATGATGAAAATTGTATGAAAATTGATGTATTGTTTGATGGTACATTAAGTATAAAAAATATTAGTTTAACAGAGATCTTCTAGCTTTACCGATGATCTAAGTCACATAGACTAAGATATCAGGTGGGGAGAAATTGATGACGGAGTTCATACACATCGGGTCTTGCTAGACACTTGGTATTGGATGTTTTGAAGTTACCTTGATCCTTGATGTATGAATTAGATGTTAGTCTCAAGTAGCGGCATACTTAATGAGTCTTTCGGAAGACAATGGATTCATGTGTAGTCAATATGATTGAAATGAAATCGAAGTACTGGATTGAAAGGAAATCAAGGTACTATGATTTCAAATGGATCCATGTGTAGTCAATATGATGTTAGTCTCAGGTAGAGACATACTTAATGAGTCTATCAGAAGACGATGGATCCATGTGTAGTCAATATGATTGAAATGAAATCAATGTATTGGATTGAAAGGAAACCAAGGTACTATGATTGCAAATGGATCCATGTGTAGTCAATATGATTGAAATGAAATCAAAGTATTGTGGATTGAAATGATATCCAATGATTGTGATTGAAAATAAATCCATGTGTGATCTATATGAATGATGTAATTGATATTGGAATTTTATATGACAGCATTTGAAAGAATTCTTATGAATGACTAATCTAATTAATTATTTTTGCATGTATTGAGTATGTTATGGAATTTCTTTTCATTAGTTTACCCTTGCATGTCTTTTGTTTTGTGAACTACGATGATTGTACTATATACGATACAGGTGCAGGAGCATCTAGAAGGCCTTAGAGAGTATTATTTTGGACTTTAGTTTTGTAAATATTTGTATTATATAAGTTTTAATAATGTATTAGGAATATTTTCAAAAATTCTATGTTTTGTACAGGATTTTGTAGAATACAATTGCATTGTAATAGACAGTAGTATTTGGGATGTTACATGTTTTACAAGTTTTGTGATTTTAGCCCCCCTCTTTCTTGGCATAGTTAGTATAGTTTCTTACCTCTAGCTTTTGTTATCTCTCCCTTCCTTCCTAATAGTTTTTTCCTTTATATATCAAGGGGGGAAAAGAGCATTTCCATAAAAGGTAGGAAAAAAGGTGCCATAGAACAGTCAAGGAAAACTTAGAAACGAAGGGGAAAATGAAAGTGGCAAAAGCAGGTTAGAGGAGAGGTAAAGAGTAGGGATTTCAAGTACATAAATCAACTTACCATGATGGGATTTTTAGTCATTGCCCAAACTTCCACAGGCGCATCCCGAAACAAAATTAGAAGATACCTGAAATATTGTGAATATCAAACTATTTAAAGCCATGATGTAATCACAAATCTATATGTTAATATAAGGTGGAAAAAGATAACAAATCCAGGATGGAAAGGAAATATAAACATTTAGTACAATAGTTAGACAAAAGTGAACTAATACTGCTGCCATCGACTCCCCCTTCAAAAAGAGGGAGGGTGGGGGGAACTTGTTTCTTTTGCTATCAAATAGAAGTTTTAGAATATTTGATGCGTAGAAAATCTTCACAGACCGGTTACTAGCAATCAAAATGGTGGATGTGAAAAACAAAAAAGGGCATAAATGAAGCAAATCTTTTAAAATAAATTAAACATCCAAACTGTTCACTAACAGCAACAAAAAATAAGTTGAGTCAGTTCCAACAGCCCCCTAAACAGCAAGGATTACAACATTCTGTACGACACCATTTTGCACAATCAGCCAGGGACATGTAACATTTACCAAGATCTCAAAAGTGAGATACACAAAGCATATATGCCTGAACAAAGTATGATCCCATAAAACTCTAGCGTTTTAAGTTACTTAATTCCATATTCCTAGTACAGAGTTGTCGATATTACTATTACAAGATATAAAATAGAAGTAGAAAAGCAAGCAACCAGAAAATGATTCAGAAACTAAACCACAAAGTAAATGATAGTAACAAAATTTTAGATTTGAGATTCACCTTCCAGATGAAGATGTTCTCAAAGCTCTTATATGTGTGCGTTCTGGCTTTTGCATAACTCGGAACATTTTGTTAAGGCCACTTCGAAGGCAGGTAACAACTACCTTGTTAATATATCCTCCAGATTTTTCATTAGCCTGAGTCCAAAAGAATGTGCATAACAAAAGACCAACAACCAAAAAAATCTTTAGAAAGGTATGAAATCTAAATTGAAGGAGGCATTAAGTAGTAAGATCAAATCATTAAGCTTATCTCACAGGGAGATAAGATGAAAAAATAATTACAAAATAGAAACAAAGAACTGTAATAGAAAGAATGAAACAACGCAGGAATTAACATAAAGAAAAATCTGTTCGGACATAAGTACTGAATTTATACCTGAGTATAAGAAAATGAAACCAGCCTGGAATTTCCCAGCCATCGTAGTCCCCTAACAGTACCATTATGAACTGATAAACTTGAAGCAACAGCATTGGCTGAAACATCAACAACATCTATTGTCCCACTCTGGGTTCCCAAAGCAACCAGGGGAACAGTTGCTGCTGGATAATTTCCTCCACCTTCACATAACGTTATTTCATTAATCAACACAGGAAACATGTATGAATAATAACCACTATATTTAAAGTTTCAAACAAATTTACAAAATTGGTGGGAAGATAAACTAACGGGCCAGGGTAGCAGTAAGAGAAGGGGTAGGGACTGCCAGCATAGTCACTGTTGAGGAAAGAAGCTGAAGCTGTCCAACTAAGCTCATCTGCATTAGAAAATAAGAAGGAACAAATGAAGCCTCGCAGAATTATTCAACTTAAAATTTGAAACTAAAACAGGAAATCCAAATAGGTGTTATTTTGCACTTAGATGCTGTTTATTAGCAAATAAAAGTTAGGATTTAGATTAGCACATGAAACATAAGTCATAAGTCAAATAATAAGAACTCCAACCATAGGTTTGGAAGATTTGACCCCCACTATCGTCTTCTCACAAAAAGATTCCATTGCTGGAATGCTTACTTCCATGCAGGACAAATGATGGCAGGAACTTAATTACATTTTGACCAATATTATACTTTAGCATCTTTCTGTAGCTTCTTTATTTTCTTGGAAGACAGAGTACATTGGGAAGAATGGTTATGCACCAAGATCAATATCTATAGTGTGTCCCACTCACTGGAGAAATTGATCTTCAATTAGGTGCAAAATTGAAGGTACTGTACCATTGCTCACTGATTTCATTATAAAACTGTAATTGCGTATCATGTTTAATGGTAGCCAAACTTGATCCAGAACAGTTACAATAGGTTGAAAATCTGGAGATAAAAAATACAAGGATATCCTAGGAATGGCATTCATAACTGAATATATAAGCTATTGTTCATTTTATATTACACATAACAAGCTCTCTCATAGGTAAAATAAACTTGATTAACCTTGCCGTAGGATCTGCCAATTAGGAACAGGATGAACTGCCTTAGGCCAATTAAATTTAGTTGCACACTGACAATTAGCAAGCCCAGACCCAAACAGTCCTTCACAAACTGCGCCACTATCCTACTTTTTAAAAGTAGTTACTGCACAGCCACATAATAATTATATAAAAGGAAAACATCTATATAAAATATAACTTTTTTTCCTGCCATATTCTTGCATTATTGGTTCTCACATGTATCAATATTTGATAATTAATACATACATAATTTAATACAGCTCATAACAAAAGTCTTCTACACTGAAACTCTTTTTCTTTTTCATTTTTTGCATGCATATGATATGTAAATAAAAAATATATTAGGGTATTGTGCAGCTATTATAGCCAATTGTGACACCTAATTTTACTATATTATAACATAGTGTAGGTAACTTAAATTACCTAAAATAACTCCAACATTTTTCAGAAGGAGTGTTAAAGTCAAGAATCGGTGTATAATTGCCTTAGATTAGTTATCCAATTGAAAAGAAAACTCAATGTTGAGCTTTTAGGTTAATCCTGAAATCTTCCAGACCATATATAGTAGGCCGTAGGAATATTTGAAGAACTATAATTTCTTTCTTGATTTGTTCCCCAGATTCATCAACGTCAATGCTTGACTGATTGATCTGCTTGATCAAATGTAAAATGATATTTAAGTAGAATAGAATCAACTGTTCAAACCTAAGGAAATCACAACAATGCATTACCATATTTTATGTTCAAAAGACCACGGGTCATAAAAGTTACTTCTTGACCTACTCCAGAAGTAAAGCTGGATAAGAAGTTACTTCAAGGCAAAAATAAGAATTGCTTCTTCCTCCACAAAGTTAGATAGACTACTTCCAAGCATATTGTCAGGGAAACTATGGTAGACTGGTGGAGATATCTAATCTCACATATTATCCCCCATCGATTAATAAGTTTCCATATAAAAAATACACCATCTAAAACCTCCAGCCACCCCCACACCATTTTAGTAGCAGATCCAACATCATCAAAGGGGTTTTCAATATATCCATCTATGGTTTTATTTTTCATGGGTTTGAATCCAGAAACAGCTCCTGCACATGCAATGATGAGGCTGCATATTATATTCAGTTACCCTCCTCCATAACTTCACATTCCAAGGAGCCTTCAGCATCAGGTATGCTAGCTTTTCTTTTTTCTATTTTAGTTTCATTTTACATACCACCATTAAAATGCCCAAGAATTTTGTGCACCTTCTCGAATCTACATATGGATTCCCGCTCACGTATTCCCATTGCTTCAAACCATGTATTTCATGTAAGAAATTTTTCATCGTACACCATCACTCCTCTAATTCAGCTCTATATCATCAACTAGATATTGTTCTTGCAGATGACCTATAGTACACAAACTCCAACCAAGACACAAGGAAAATTAGACAGTGGAAAGGAAAGGTGTATAGCAAGTAGAATAAAATAAGTTATCCTCCTCAGAAAGACTTCTCATCAATGTAAGCAGGGTCTGCTACACCTCTCCGCACATCAGATATGAAGGTTCCCTTGAAGAAGTCATTGTCTCGGCAACAAAGCGAAGCCATAAAAACTTTTCTATCCCATAAAAGTGTAAAGCTAATGAGGAATGTAAAATACATACATTTTACCTTGTCTAAACACAATTGTTCCACCACAATCTTTCAAAGTTGCAGTGGGTGTATCAATATACTATAATGTAAAATAACCTAATAAACTTACCTACAAATTATCATCACAAAAATTCATAAGAATATATCAACAATCAATATAAATTTTGGCTGATCCCCTTTTTGTCCAGAATCCAAAGTACTTTTGTTGTATTATAATTAACATTTTAAAACTTCAATACTTCATTTCATGTTATGAACGACCAATCACCAAAGGAAAGCAAGTTTGTAAGTAAGGACTTGCCTTCATTGAAATTTCCTCCTGATCAAAGATTGAGCTCTGCAAACGGCTTCTATTATTGTTGCCTACATTTAGGTCCCGTCCACCAGAAGAAGATGCTAAGGTGTTAGAGTTGGCCCGAGGGAACGATACTTTATGGTCATCATTGACCAAATCTAACTTCTTATCATCCTTTTGGGTGTCTGCGAGCCCTTCAGCAGCCAAGAGCCAGTTCCAAATTTTTCCATCATCAGAAATGGAGATCAAGTGTATCTTAGAAACAATATTAGACTCATAACAAAAATCAAAAGGATTATCAAAATCCTCACGAAGGTAAGGAGAACTAGGTACATCAGAATAATCCTTGCCAATGTTCTGAAATGTCGAATCTGATTGGCACAAAAGGACAGAGAGTATTGAAGGAGAAGGGACAGAGGTACCGACTGATGGCATCAACTCTTCCAATGAGTACATAGAATGTGCCTGTTCCCCACTGTGAACACAAGCAGATAAGTGTATGTCTTAGTGTCAGAAAAAAAAAAGGTTACACAACTTTGATAAAGTTAAAAAAGAAAACCTGTTTTACAGCTTAGCTTAGAAACTTAAAAATAGCTCAAGAGAAGGAAAAAAAATCATAAACAAAAAATATCATAAATTTTTCCAAACCCTAATGATGATTATAATTTGTAGGAGCACGAACTCTTATAACAAAGAAAACTCAATATGGTTACTGAAGCAGTTCAAAAAAGGAAACGCACATTTAAATCAAAGTTGATTAATAGACTTATTCCAGTCTGAAAACTGAGAGCAAATTACAAGTAGAAAAACAATAGGCCTATAACTCCAATAAAGGAAGTTATCATCAAAATCTCATGATTATCCTTGATCATTTGACCACCTCACTTAAAAGTGATTCAGTTCTCATGGGCAGGGAGGAACAGCTTCAAATAAGGAGGATATCATTACAAATGGCAGCATCTCCATACAGTTATCTCAAACACATGGATTCTTCACTTACAATAACCAAAGTTATCAAAATTTGCGAAAGAAGATATGCAAAAAAAATTCAAACGAATAGCCAGTATATACGTATTGCCAAAGCACATTTCTGTTACTCCCTTGCAACCACCAACACACATCAACTACACTACGCAGTGTACTTGCCGACGCGTGCGTGCGGTTACATATATACTCATCTGAGTTCAGAGGAAAGGTAAATTAACTAATTGAAGACGAAAAATGCTTACGTTTTCCTCCTCCACGTGCTGAGCTTGCCATCACGATGAGCACAATAGATCCAATCGTTACTCGGATCAGGCAACACGTCCAGAAACTTGCCGCAACCCCGCGGCAACGCGGTGGAAAAAACCACCGTCTCATACTGCAAGTCAAACACAACTAACTCCCTCGGAAACGTGACGAACAGAATGTGCCTCCACTGCTGGGAGAACGCCAACCTCGCGACGTAGCTAGGAAACGCCGCCGCAGCAGGCGACACGACGGCAGAGGTGGACGATCCGGCAGTAGCGTCTCTCTCGAACTTAGCCAATTCACTTGAGTCGGTCGGAATCTGAAGCTCCTTGATGACGACGGCGTCGTCGGTGTCTCCAAGAAGGACGACAGACAGCAGAAAGCCGCGGAGTCCGACGGCGCAGATGTGACGCGAATCGAAAGGATCGCGACGAACGCAGGATAAGTACTCGGGAGAGGCGTCGTATTTCCAAAAGCAGCGTCCGGTGGAGGCATTGTAGAGGGAGAGAGTAGACGGTCCGTTAATAGCAGCGAGGAGGTAAGAATCGGGGCGGGCCTGGGCCCAACAGAGGTCTTGGACTCCTTTTTTAGAGTCGGTGTCGAACCAGAGGATGGCGGACTTGAGGCGGAAATCGAGGAGCGCAATGCGGCCCTGCCGATCAGCAGCAGCGAGGAGGAGAGTAACTGCATGGAACGGGTATCGACGATGGAGATGGAGCTGCCGGAGGGGAATGCCATGAGGCCGTGGGGGCTCAGATCTGCGGATCCAAAGTTGTTGCGGCTGGGTGGGCCTGGGAGCATTGATTCCCATGACTCTTGCGGCTGGGCAGTTACTGTTGGTGGTGCTCTCGGACTCGCCAGCATAATTCACTTCACTCCACTCCGATTTCGATCCACACCGTGCCAACACCTACTCCACTATTTCTACGCGGAAACGTCTTCTGTTGCCTTTTGTGTTTCCCTTTGATCAATTCCTTCTCATTTCCGTTGCTTTCTGTTGAAATGAAATTTAAACCTTCAGACTCTACCTATGACATTAAGTTCTTCTTTCTATTTTTTTAATAGATAAAACATCAAATATAATTGACTAATTATAATAAAATTTTTAAAATACATTTATAGTGTCCTAACGTAATTATAAAATTAAATTATTTTAATAGTTTTTTATTATTATTATAGTCATAATGATTTTTTATGCAGATATCTCTATTAGAAAGTATTTGCAAAATAATTGATTTCGTTTGAATATAACAAAATCATCATCTTTTACGTAAGGAAAAATTATGTATAAACATGAAAAAGAAACAATCGTTGAAAAGTAAATGTAAGTTATAAAATATTATGGTAGCATGAATTGTTAAAGTGTCTCTACTTTAATATATTTTTGCTAAGTCAAAGCATGAATCGTGATTTTAATTTGTTTTGATAAACAAAAATTATGTTATAAGAGGAGGTAGATGATAAATTGGTTTCACTAGATAATAAGGTTTTTCAAAAAAAAAAATAGTGTAATTTTATCTCTAATTTACCGATTTGGATAAAAA
>Ga0123341_1000675_pt1 | contig 22434 bp, 20 predicted proteins | sample Turbeapinknodule_FD_89959 | JGI IMG/M metagenome (GOLD analysis project Ga0123341, IMG submission 89959) | Root nodule microbial communities of legume samples collected from Mexico - Turtle bean Mexico pink nodule | ecosystem: Host-associated > Plants > Roots > Nodule | place: Mexico: Nepantla...
AAAATTTTAATTAATTCAAACATAAAAAAATATCATAATTCATTATTCAAATATTTGACAATAACAAAGATAAATTTGTAAACTTACATTTTACATATTTAAAATAATTTATAAATTCTTTTGCAACTATCACATCACTTACAAATTTTAATAAACCATCATCAAAATTTCACTTTATTACTCCTCAATCTAAACAACCTCATACATCCTCTCTAATACTCACAAATTCATTATTTTTCCTCCCACAAATATCTTTCTCAATCCAAACCCATCTATTTTTAAGTGATTGAAGAAATTTTGTAGCTCTTTTAAGTAATTGAAATTTTTTTTTAAAGGAATTCTTGTTTTTGAAATAATTTTCAATCAATTTATTCCCTTTCACTCACACACAACCCCTTCATTTCTACACGTTAGTAGCTCCACTACGAAGGTAAGTAAAACTTAACAAAATTTGTGTCCACTAAGATTTATTTAAATAATAAATTATTTTAAATAGCCATAATTTAAAAAGAAAAATCAACACGACAGGAGAAAAGGAAGACACTTCTTAAGACACGGTACGGTCGTGTTCTAAATATCGTTTCGGTTTCCCTCTTTCATTCTTGTTAAAACCCTTCCCTTCGTGTCTGTGGCGGGAACTCACTCTGCTTCCACTCTCTCTCTACCCTTCACAACAATGTACAGGGCAGTTACCAGAAACGTCGCCGTTTTCCTGCCTCGTTGCCGCTCTCTCTCGCACTTCTCTCATTCGCTATTTCCCTTCTTCATTTCATCCCTTCCCTCTCGCTTCCTTCGGTAATCTTTCTCTTTTCTTTTTGTGTTTTTCGTTTCATATTATTTGGCGAATATTCACTTTATCTGTCAAAACATTGTATTATTTACTAATATGTGATTCGGAACGTGTATGAATACATATTATATGTTTATGAACTCACCTTAACACTGTATTCTTTATTCTTTTATCAATACGTATTTAACAATGTGTGTGTGTGGTGGGAACTCGTTTTGGCATTGTGTTTAGATGGAAGTGTGATTGGGTGTGGGAAGACTCTATTAGAAGTGATCAGTGGATTCTTCTGTAAAGATTTATCATTCATGAAATGAAACCGGTGATACATCGCATGACTGCAAAAAAATCTATAGTATTTAGTTCCTGCAGAAACCTTTTTGGTTGAAAATTTACTTTTATACTTCCTTGCTCTCTGTATGAAAATGATTGTAGTTTTTAGCCTTAAAAGAAAGATTCTAATGTGATAAATGTTATAAGTTTTCAATGAAATATTGGACTAGTTTGGTTAAGGTTAAAATAAGTGTTTTTGAAATAAGCAATTTGAAAAAGAGAACCCACTTAAGAAGTAGATGTGGCCAGTTTGTTTAAACTTGAAATAAGTATCTTTGAAAAAAGCAATTTTTAAAATATTTACTAATTTAAGAAGCAAATAGAATCTGCTTACTGAAATAAGCACAAAACTGCGTATTTTTAAAAATAAGCAGATCAGACAAACGCTTGACAAAAGCAGAAAGCTATTTATTTTGTTAAATAAGCATTTGTTTTTCAAAAATAAGTACAAACAAACTGACCCCTTCTTAAAAATGTAGAAAAGTGCTTACTTTTTAAATAAACATGTTAGACGAAGACATAACTAAAAGTAGAAATGTGCTTATTTTATTAAAAAGTACACCTTTTTAAAAATAAACTAACCCATTATTATTTTTATTTCTAATTAAGTCTTTTACTAAATTCTAGTTTAGAGACACTGTAAGAATCATAAAGATCTTGCCTGAAATTTTGGTGTTTGAACAACATCTGGTGTGTCATCAAGAGTTATTGATGGTAATAGTTGTTTTGGACCTTGAGTTCATTCTAGCTACATCTTGCTTGCTTGATCTGTTATTGTTCAAAATGTAATCAATTGTATTATTAAATCTGTTTAGAAACTTAGGTAACTCATTCAATATGAAAAATCATGATTATGAAGTTAAGATATTACTGTCATGCGTATTTAAATAGTTTGAATGTGAGTAATTCAGATAAGAAATGCTCTAAGTTTTTTATAAGGCTATGAAAAAAATCACTATATAATTTGCAATCCTAGCTAGGTTGGCACTCATGTTCTATCAATCATTTGCAGCATATCCATGTATTAAAAAAAATAACAAAAATAGAAATCATCAAGTGTGAGACTATACCAAAACCCACTCAAGAAACAAACCTATAATTAGGTAGATTCCATCTATTCCTAGAGTCAAACTTAAAAACAGGAATAAGATCCCACCACCTAGTACATCTATGTGTAACCCTAAAAGAATCAAGTTTATCAACACAATAGTTTCCCTCTCTCCCTATATGTGTGAGACACATGAACTCTCATTCTCTTAAGTTGATATAACATATTCTTCCAACAATTCTTAACACACCAAAATGTTGATTGGAGAAAACTTGCACCATCAACATAGAAGTCGACTTAATATTTGCTTGACATGGTGAAATCCTAATTATGTAAATATCTGTTCTTTTGTGGTATGACATATAAAATGTGAAACTTCTTGATGAACAGAATAAATGGACGTGTCAAGAATGTATCAACTTATATGGATAATAACAGGGTTTCAAGGGGAAGTAGTAGGACCACCAAGAAGCCAAAAGTACCAAATAATGTTTTAGATGACAAAGATCTTCCTCACATATCGTGGTGGAAGGAGGTAGGTCCATCTACTTTTTTGTATCTAGTTAAAAGCAAAAAGAACTATTCCTGAATTTTGTTGGTTTGTTTATTAAGTCATATTTACAATAAAACTTCATTTTGACTTTTGTTTCCTTTTCAAATTATGGCAGAGGTTGCAAATGTGCAAAAAGTTTTCGACTGTCCAGCTAATTCAAAGGCTTGAATTTTCTAATTTGCTTGGTCTGGATTCCAAATTGAAAAATGGAAGGTGAGCGAGCACTAATGAAATTGAAATTATTACTTTATGCATTTCTTTTAGTTTTTTGTAACCAAAATAATATGAAAACATCAATTGTGGTTTTTTTTTTTTAAACATTTGTCCACAAACAAGGTATTCAAAATCGAGATTATGGTTGGGATCGTGAGGGTGTTATTCTGCAATTCTGTTCTAAATAAAAAGTATTTATTTCGCTGTACATAAGTTGCAATGTCATTATGTTGTTCAGATTTAAGTTCACAACTAATGGACGAATGTCATCAAGAATGCAATATATGACTATTTATAATTGATAATCCTTTATTCTTAGCCATTTACATGGGCTATTGTTCCATGAACTTATACATACTTGAACTCCCTTATTATCCTGTTTGGAATGGTGTTATTATGAGAAAGTTGATGGAAGAATCAATCTCCATGTGTAGTGTGAAGGAAGGAACACTCAACTGGGAAATGTTGCAGTTCAAGTCAAAATTTCCACGTCAAGTATTACTCTGCAGAGTAAGTAATAGTTATGCCATTTCTTGAGAGTTTAGCATTGGTGCTCTTATGAATTTGGTTTGAAGGAAGCATGATTATTTATTGGGAATAATGTGTTTTTAGTGCCTATACTTTTGGTTAAACATGGTGTCATCTATGTACCTTTGTGTTGATGGATTTAATCCTCAAATTTATATGCATCTAGTAACCTCTTAATTTTAGAAAACATTATAAATTATAAGAACGGAGGGTTTAAATTGACATGTTTTTAAAGTTTGAGGACTGAGTTTATTGATATGAAAGTATAAAGACCTTGTCCAAGTTTCACTGAAAGTACAAGGACTAAAAATATATTTTCCCTTCCCAATTCTTAATAAAATTCTTGTTTTCTCATTTGTTGGTTCTGTAGCATTCAATTTCTTTCCTCCATGAAGTAAATATTCTGTTTTTACCATGTATTAATTCATATTTTTTCAAATTACTGTTAAGGTAGGGGAATTCTATGAAGCTTGGGGAATAGATGCTTGTGTTCTAGTTGAATATGCTGGTTTAAATCCCTGTGGTGGTCTCCAATCAGATAGTGTTCCAAGGGCTGGTTGTCCTGTTGTGGTATTGACATTTTACTATGTTATTTTCTCATGGAATTTAAATATATATGATATTTTTTGCTGAATTTCTTATATATTTAACAATGGCTTTCTTCTTTTATTTGTCATAGAATCTTCGACAGACTTTAGATGATCTGACCCAAAATGGTTATTCAGTGGTGAGTGCAACAATTAAATAGTGTTTCTATAATTTTTTCACCTTTTAAAATTTTTCATTATTCTGTAATTTACTTTCCATCTTACTAGTTTATGAATACTTGTTGCTAATTAATTTTGGTCTGCGCAGTGCATCATTGAGGAAGTTCAGGGCCCAACTCAAGCTCGATCCAGGAAACGCCGCTTTATATCTGGGTTAGTACAATATTCTCTCTATGCCAGTGGTTTCTCTGTGGATTGGTGTGGTCAATTGATACAGTTTTCTGTGGTTATTTGTGAGGAACATAAACTTTCATTTTGCTAATTATGATAGTAACATATTGGCTGACTTCTAGGACATGCTTGATTGATAATCATGTTCTCCTATTTCAACCAGCAAGATCAGCTCTTTAGGTTTACTCTGATTGGGCATTTGGCCTAGTTGTTTCACTTGTCTCCTGCATATTTTGATCTCAGAAACCTCTATTTACTACAGGGGTTAGGGGCGTAAGTTTATAGAAGCCCAAAATGAAGAAAAAAAAGTGAAACTTGACCCAATGCTGAAAGTTGGCACATAAAAACATGATCCACACAAAGGAAACTCTCTGGTTCAACTGTTTTTACTGTTGGCAGGTGTATGTTTATGTTAGGAATTAATAGACAACTGGATTTTATTTTCTAGAAGATTGAATAATTAATCAGATTATTCTGATTTGATCTTATTTGAAATAATTTGGGACCGAATCAGATAATTCTGATTTGATTTTTTTGGGGTAAAAAACAAAATCTCTTTGATTTGATTTTATCCTTTTTTATTTTATTTTCTTTCTGCATGTATTATCTAATTGTGACAGTCTTGCCTATATATCTAAATCTTTTATTCCTGAATATAATACACAGAAACTATTCCAGAGCTCATGCTCTTCTATAAAAAACTCTCAGAATGTTTTCTTCTAACAGTTGCTCTCTCCTCCAAGCTTACCCATGATTATTTGGACTCTTATAAGGCTGATTCACATGTTTTCACTTGCCAGGTCAACATACTACTTGCTCCACTGGTCACCCTCAACTGTCTAACAACTACTTGACCCTGCCACTTTACTACATGCATTCTTCTATCTGATCTTATGGCTTTCCCAGTGCAATATTAAATAAAATCTATCATACATGGCCTCATGGTTTTCCTAATGCAATGCAAAACAAACAAACTTGTCCTATCATCTCATGCTCTATATATCCAATCCTAGGGATGACAACTAGGCTGAGATCCCATGTCAGCTATAGATTTAGCCAAAGTAAAAGTTCTCTTTTCTTGAAATGATCACCTGGAAATTTTAATGATTTCAGACTTTTATTTTATTGGCTGTGTTTTGGTTCTTTTAGTTGAAACAGTTCCTGTTGGCATGCTGGTGCATAAAAGTATGAGTGTATTTCCTGATAACCAAATTTACCATTTACATAGTATTTATAGGTTACAAAGATCATGGAATTATATTTCTTCTTTTCCATTAAATTCTTATCTCAAATTAATTTTGTATTTTTAGTGTCATGTCATGTTACTGATTCATGTTTTAACTTCTAGGCATGCTCATCCTGGAAATCCCTATGTATATGGACTTGCTGCAGTTGATCATGATCTTAACTTTCCTGAGCCAATGCCTGTAATAGGTATTGATGTTTTTCTTACCTATTTGTACTAAGTAGAATATTGGTGACCATTTATTTTAAAGTTATCATTCTTCTTGTACAACTTATTTCTTAGGACAGATATTTTGTATATAACATAACTTTATTGTTGGTAAGAAATTATTAAGATTAGTCAAGACTTTATAATATATATCTAAATTCTCTTGTGCTCTAATTCTTAGATTGATATTGATTTGATTCAGTTCAATTCGCTTTTCAAATTTCAAATACGAGAGTAGGAAGTTTATATACTCACAGTTTCCTTATCAGGACTCATGTTTAAATTGTTAGTTGGCAAGCTAGGAATTAGTTCCACCTACTGGATTGATGCCAAAGGAATGTTGGGAGATTCTTGGTTATAGCAATTAGCATTTAATGTGATTAACTGTATAGAATGTGAAATGATTGTAATAAACTAATCATATCCTGATATTTTGTATATCACATAACTCTATTGTTGGTAAGAAATTATTAGGATTAGTCTATACTTTAAAATATATATCTGAATTCTCTTGGTCATAATTCTCAGATTGATTTGATCTAGTTCAAATCTCTTTTCAAATTTCAAACACGACAGTAGGAAGTTTATGTACTCACCATTTCCTTGTCAGGACTCGTGTTTAAATTATTAGTTGGCAAGCTAGGAATTTAATACCTACCTACCGAATTGATGCCATAGGATTGTTGGGAGATTCTTGGTTATAGGAATTAGCATTTAAGGTGATTAACTGTATAGAATGTGAAATGATTGTAATAAACTATTTATATCCTGATTGTTTGCAACTGTAGTTTTAGGAGTAATTTCTCCTGTTAGGTCTGTCTTAGATAAGTTCTATTGTTTTTAGAAAATCGGCGAGGACGGTTTCTTTCTGAAACCTTTGTTTAAATCATACTTTAGGTTGCTGAACTAAAGAAACATTTTTAAAGTAGAACTACAGTTACATGCCATGCCCATGTTGCAATTTAGAAGGATTCTCATTTGAACATGCCATTGCAAACGTGGTGGGAACCAATGTCAGAAAAAGTCATTAAGGCTTAACTCAATTCCAAAAAAGTCAGCTTGTAAGGTGAGGTATGCATCCATTTTTATACTTTATTTTAGCTATTTTGGTAGTTGATGTGAGACTAAACGACTATACTTGAGGTTGCAACTAAAGAAAACGGAATCAATACTATAGATAGAGGAGATTTGATATATTCTAATGATAAACATATGATATTGGAAAACATAAACGTTGCTATACATATAATCTAGATATTCTTTGTTATATAGGATCCGCTCCTTACTTTTATAATTATAATAACATTGAAATGATAAGTTTGAAAGATGTCTTTTTGTTGTAGGAATATCTCATTCTGCGAGGGGCTATTGCATTAACATGGTGCTAGAGACTATGAAAACATACTCTTATGAAGATTGCTTGACAGAGGAAGCAATTGTGACAAAGCTTCGTACTTGTCAATATCATCACTTATTCTTGCATACATCTTTGACGCAGGATTCTTGTGGTTTGTACTTTCTCATTCTGCACTTTTCATTTTATGAAAATATTGAGCCAGATTTTGGTTTACCGGGTGACTTTATATGAAGGACATGTCAAAGATCACATGTTAGATTTGACGTTCCTTGTTGTAACAAGATTTTTTTGAGGTGGATTCTATATTTTCTCCCTGTTTGTTCTAATATTTATTTGATGTATATAAATAAAAATAAAATTGTGACCATTATTATCATGTTCTTATCAGAAAATGGTGTTTATGTGAAAGAGTATATAGAGATCATTTATATATTAATTAGAGGTGTCTACCAGTGTTACATTTAACCCAAGTATTGATTAGAGATCTCCACTTTTCTGAGTAACTTTGATAGTAGATAAGATATAGATATTTTTTGTTTTCCACATCTTTGTTATGCATACTGTTTAACTAGGCACCAGCAAATGGGGAGAATTCGGTGAGGGGGGTCTCTTATGGGGAGAATGTAGTTCTAGACATTTTGAATGGTTTGATGGCAGCCCTCTCTCTGATCTCTTGGTCAAGGTATTTAAACAAATGATATATAATTTTTGCATTTTATTTTTTTAAATGAATTGTACACAAATGAGTCATTTAATATTACATTTGTTTTTCCCTTCTAAACATAGGTAAAGGAGCTTTATGGTCTTGATTATGAGGTTACTTTTCGAAACACAACCGTATCTTCGAGACATAGGGCTCGACCTTTAACCCTTGGAACATCTACTCAAATTGGTTTGTATATTAATAATGATGGATGGTCAATTGTCCACATGTTATTTTCTTTTTCCTAAATCAGTGTCTCTTGCATTTATAGGTGCCATTCATACGGAAGGAATACCTTCTTTGTTAAAGGTCTTACTTTCACCAAGTTGCAATGGATTACCGGTTCTGTAAGTAACAGATTCTTTTTTCTTTTTGCTTGTATTTTGCTTAAAGTTAGTTGACGATTTTGACCCACTTTCCTTTCAACATTTCATATTTATAACTTATTTACCCTTTTCATTTTATAAAAAAACTAGTTCTATCCTTTTCTTTATTTATTTTTTAAATCAAAGGAAAGAAGGCTATAACATCAGTGTACAAGTTGCTAACCCACAACTAAGTTAGCTCTACAACTTGTATCAATCACATGCAACTTTCTTAGAATAATTTATTAAAGGGAATGGAATGCAAAAATGGGGAGCAAAACCAAAACCAGCAAGAGAAACAAAAGTGTGGAAGACCATACCTATCTCAACCAAAGTTAGAAACAATAAAAGTAGGTACACTATCCCACCAAGAAAAAACAGATGATCTCAAATCATAAGCTGCTAAACCATCATCGCACCTATTTTCCTCCCTGGAAATATGAGAAAATCTGAAATGTTTATTTTTTATGGACTTAAAATATTTAGCCATGTATTACATATTGTAGGAATAACTTGCTCTTGAAGGGGTGGGGGTTGAATAGAGCCTTGGACTCTTTTCATAATAGATATGACAAATTTCTAGCAGATTGTCTATCAAATCAAGATAAAGCATGCAAGCAAAACAAAACAACTAGCAAGAGTAGGAGAGAAAAACACACAAGAATTTATCTTGGTCCACCTTAAGCCAACTTCTTGACAAATTCCACTAATCAAGACACCTTGACCTTGATTACACTGAGTACACCAACCTCTCCAAGTTAAGAGTACACCACCTCTTCGGGTTATCCTTCTCAATCTCTCCTACGACTGAGAAAGGAACAAGGAAAACACTCTTAGAGAGAGCACCAGTAAAGCTCATAACGATATATATTCACACAGTGAAGGAATTTACAATGGTTTTTACTCAACCCAAAGACAGATGCTCAATTGCTAATAGAACTATAAGACTCCATGCAACTATTTCTCTCGTGTATATCTTCGAGTATTGGTATTTTTTTTTGTTCTTCATCCTTGATCTTTTATATAACTTCTTTAGATGAGACCGTAGAAGATTTGATCAGGAAGGCTTTATCTTCTATAAAGCTCTTTTAAGGTAGACTCTTAATATGGAAGGTCTTGATCTGTCCTTAAAAGCTTTTCTTCAGATAATCTTGTAAACACAGATAATCGCGCAAGCATTGTATATGAAGAAAGGAATCAAGATATTTGTTTAATTTCTTTCCAAAAACATTTTCATTATGACTGTTTTCACATTGAGTTGTTTCCTCAGATGGATAATCTAGCCGTTTGAAGATTACTTTGTTTGCTTGATTGATACTAGAAAATATATGTTTTGATTTCGGCTTATTCAATTGAACAGTCAATGAATAAACAGATTAAAACAAGTATTAATACTACATAATATAAACTGCAACAAAGAGAGACCGTATAGTCTACTATGATCTTGTAACTGTGTTTGTGTGAAACAAATGTTAGCATGATCATAAGGATATAAAATACTTATAGGTTTTGTTATCATCAAAACTTGAACACTTGCAAGTCTATTGATAGATCGTCTATTGGGGTGCAGACCATCTAGGTCTCAACACATAACATCCGAGGTACCAAAGAACTATCATAATAAGATTTCATATTAAGCAAGACATCTGTCTCAATCCAAAGAGCTCTCCACCCTTTTTGAATAGTAATCTCAATGGCATGTATAACTCCCATCAGCTCTGCTTCAACGGCTGACAGTACATGTAAAATTGTTGAAAAACAGCCCATAAATTCTGCTTTTTGAATCTCTAAAGATAGCACCACACGCTCATTTTTATGTCCATGGTCAAATTATGTTCCATCTGTATTGCATTTTATCAATCCTGTTTCAAGGGGAGTTCAATCCACTTGAATAATATTATTTTATTTTCTTGTCTGCAAATAACCAAAAATGCCATAATAATTTTTGAATTTTGCAATAGTAATGCATGTTACTTGTTGCCAAAGAACCAGAAAGATTCACGATAGTTAAAATTCTGTTCTAGTCTGCTGTCCCTCAAACTTGGTGAAAATTACTGTCTCATTTTTCATAATTGTTTGTTTTAGTTAAAAACAAGCTCTATGCTTTTGGTTATTAGTTCTTTATTATGGACAACCGTTAAAATTTTCTTTTTTCTTGTTGATGCATTTTGCATTTGCAAGATGGTTTGTTTGTTTACTTGTTTTATTTTTCCATTTAGTTTGCAACCAAAAGTTTCTATGTTTCCCTTGACTCTGGAAAGAAGTGTAGAAATGAAAAAAATGTTGAGAGGGACTGATGCAAGGATGAAGTTAGCTTTGTTATAAGATGTGGGTATATTGTCTCGTTGTGTATTTTGTTTATGTATTCTAGTTTTGAACCATTTAATTGTGTAATTCATTGACTCAACTGTATTAAAATTTTCAGTTTAAGTTGTTTATTTTTCATTTTTGCCTTTTATTTTTTAATAATTAATGTTGCTCAAAGTAGTTCCTAGCAATTAATTCTAGAATCTAGATTAGATGCCTAATTTCTTTCATTGTGCTTTGCAGGTATATAAGGAATCTTCTCTTGAATCCTCCTTCTTATGAGATCGCATCCAAAATTCAGGGTATTTTTTAATAGTTTGACTTGAAAAGGATTTGGAGAGAGAGAGAACTCTATCCCTAGAGGAATGTTTTCAAAGATATATAGTATCTTAAAGTACTACACTTGTAATGTTTAGAATATCTTTTAACTCAACAAAATGTTTTCTCCCGCCCAACACTTCCTCTGAAGCTAATGAACGAATATCTATCATTCCCAACTTGCATGTGAGATCATGAAATCATTTTGTGGGAAGACCCTTTGTAACTAGATCTGCTAAATCAAGTCTAGATGGGACGTGAACGACGGTGATAAGGCCACTATCTAGTTTTTCTTTAGTGAAGTGTTGATCTATCTCTACGTACTTGGGCGTGGAACTGAATTATGATCAATGCTAGTAGTTGATTTATTATCACAATAGAGTCATAGGCCTTTTTGCATTCCACTTTATCACACAACCCATGTGCCATCGCTTAGAATTCAACCTCTATACTAGACCTTACAATTACATTTCTTTTTTAGTTCTCCAAGTCAAGTTTCCATCCAAAAATATGAAATATCCTAAGGTGAACCTCTTATATGTAATAGACCTTGCACATCTCATTCCTCTTGAACAACATTCTCCTTCCTGGACTTGTTTTCAAATATTGAAGGATTAAGTTCACAGTCTGTAATTGTCACTCCTTTGGATCATGCATGAATTGACTAATTATACTCACTACATAAGGTATGTTAGGTTTAGTGTGGGCTAAGTAAATGAGCTTCCTCACAAGTTTTTGATATTGACCCATATTCACTATAGAACTACCTTCATCAACCCCAATTCTATGGTTTTGTTATATGAGAACTCCATTGGTATTGCAATTTGTCTAAATATAGAATAAATATCCTTTGACACCTCTATTCAATAATTACATTCACTTGACATTTGCTTTTGTCAAAAAAATATTATATTTAATATTATAATAATTTTTTGAGATGTAAATTGAATGTAGAAATGAGGGAAGAGTGTCAAAGTATCACTTCTCATAAGGATATCATGTGGATAAATCCTTGTATGTTTGAGCACAACCAAGGAAGATATTATATATAGATTGTACAAATATATTACAAGGAGATGGGCCTATATTGAAAATACATTTAACACAATCAATCCTACCTGTTACTTTGAGAAGATAAAAACATACTTTCTTTGGGAGATAAAGATGCCTTTCTTAGAGTAAGCAACTTCTATCCCAAGGAAGTGCTTTAATTTTCCTAGATCATTCATCTTGAGCTAAGCAAAAAGCTTTTCTTTCAAGATTTGTTTCTCTTGTTCATCATCTCCTATAACAATCATGTCATCCATATAGACCAAGAGTAGAGTAAGTTTCCCTTCTAAGGAATGCTCGATGAACAGGGTATGGTCACCTTGACTTTGTCGGTGACCTAAGGAGATCATAACCTAAGTGAGTCTACCAAATTAAGCATAGAGTGACTGGTTGAGTCCATATAATGCTTTTCTCAATCTGCACCCTTTATTCTCCTCTTCAATAGACCTAAATACTAGAGGAATCTCCATGTAGACTTCTTCCTCTAGTTGTCCTTGCAAGAAAACATTTTACATATCAAATTGTTGCAACTTCCAATCAAAATAAGCAGCTAATGAGAGAAGAGAATGATTCTTACAGTATTAATATTTGTTACTGGAGCGATTGTCTCATAATCAAATTGTTGCTCTTTGATATTTGATACCCACTTTTGGTCATATCTTAACTATATTACAATAGAGAGTAATATGCTTGTGCAAAAAAGGTTTGCTATACTACTCTATCACTTTCAATCTTTCTGTTGCAATGCAAAATATTCTCAATTATGTACTATACATAAATATTACTATTATTACAATGCCATTTTAGACCTAATTTTGTACATATTTAATTCTCTTTTTTTCACAGAAACATGCAAACTTATGAGCAGTTTAACGTGCTCAATTCCAGAATTTACGTGTGTTTCTTCAGCAAAGGTTATTATGTTGTTTTTATCCTCTATACTGTTAAGTAGTTTTTCTTCTGTCAAACAGATAATAAAAATTAGTTGTACTATGTTTGCAACCTTCAAATGATGAATTGCAAAGTTAAAGGTGCTCATAATGATTACTAATAGAATTTGTATGTAAAAGATAGAGAGAAAGTATAAGAGAAAGAGACTGAATATTATTTCATTCATAACTGTCTGAGTACAGTGAAAGAAAGCCAATATATAGACTTAAGAATAAAGTCCATGTACAGTTCAAACAGAACAAGACCCATACATGGCCCAAACAGAAACAGAAACAGAAACAACAGAAAGCAAAAAACAGCCAAACATTCTTTTGAAAACAGTCAACCGAATGTTTGCATTATACAATACTAATACCCCGCCTCAAACTCAAGGTGAGGGATTTCTAAGAACAAAATCCTACACATCGAGTTTGCACCTAAGAAGCTGAAAACCAGTAGGAGAAAGAGGCTTAGTAAGAACATCAACCCACTAATCCAAACTAGGAACATGATAACTAGCAAGTTGTTTGGACAACACTTGGTCCCAAACACAAAAAACATCAATTTCCATATGCTTGGTTCTGAAATGAAAAACTGGATTACAAGCTATGGCAACAACACTCTGACTGTCGCACAACATAATACGAGTAGAGAAAGAAATGAATAGTTCCTTCCATAGAGCTTGAATCGATAAAATTTCAGCAGAAGACTGTGCTAGACATTTTGTCCTCATCAACACTTTGTTTGAGCCATGTTGAAGACATTAAATCGGCACTTCAATATAGTATCTAATTCGTGTTGCACGAGTGTCATTTGTGTACCGGTGTTAGATACGTGTCAGACACTAAAACACACCATTGAAGAAGTGTGTTTGAACTTTATATTGTTAATGGAAATTTAGAAGGAAAACAAGTTCCAACAAAAAATGTTGTCTGTGAAGACTCTTTCATATGATGGTTGATACTTGTTTTGTTTTTATTTAACAAGATATTTGATTTGACATTTTTCATTTCTAATTAAATGATGTAAAAATTCCTTTTTTCCATTTTGGTTTTCGGTACTATGTTTTGGTTATTAAGATTTATAGCACTAAAGAGAATCGTCTGTTTAGTTCTAATTTGTACATCTATGAGAATATTATTTTCAATATTTTAGGTTATCTCGTGTTCTTTCCTTTTTAATTTTCTATTAAGAGGAGAATAGAATAGTCTCGAGTTTTAGTCCTAGATTAGTGTGCGGCTATTGTCCTAATCTTTATTTACATCTCTTACATATAATCAATATGTAAAGTGGGAAAAAAAGTTTCTGGACTATATTTTCAATATCTTTTATATTTAGAAATTTAGGCACTTATTATTTTAACCATTCTGCATATGTATTTTTTTGTCTGATTGTTCTCTGTATTTGTGCAGCTTGTAAAGCTACTTGAGTGGAGGGAGGTCAACCATATGGAATTTTGTAGAATAAAGAATGTGCTTGATGAGATTTTGCATATGTACAAAACCTCTGAGCTCAATGAAATATTGAAAAATTTAATTGATCCAACATGGGCGACAACTGGGTTAGACATCGACTTTGAAACACTGGTGAGTGCCAAAAGTTTTTGTTTTTCACTTTGTTTAGATGAAAATGAGTGATAGTTTCACTTCTCAAAACATATCAACTATAAGATCACTTATAAATAGAAAATTCTTTATCTCTATAAAAAGGAGTGCTTGTAATTGTGTAAGTTGTATGCATGTGAGTGATTTTGAATGAAAGGGATATAGCAATAAGGACCTATATTATTAATCACTAATAATGAGAAACATTTGTTAAAAAAATTTCCCTATTTGATGTAATAAAATCATATCATATTTCCATATTTAATGTAATCAAATTATATCATTAACATCCTTCGTGAAACAGAAGCATGGGTATCATGAGTCAAACCTGTTAAAAATGTCATCAATTGACGACCCCTTGAGAGACCTAGTGAACATGTCATCCAATTGGTTGTTAGAGCTAACAAATTTAATGATGGCAAAGTTTTATACATTGATTTGGTGTAGGTGTGTGAAGATATATATTGAGGAACTAGTGGACAAGCTTATTGTGCTGATTAGATGTAGGCGTTTGAAGATTATGTGTCAAGGAACTAGCCACACATGACAGTGGTTTGTTGTAAGTCAAAGAACGTAGTAGTTTCCAAAGAAAGTAAGTTCCAATCACGGGTAAATAAGGCATGAACTTGGAAATGGAGGTAGTAGAAAAGAATAGTACTTGGGCATTGGGTACTTCAATAAATGGAAAAAAACTAGTAGGATGCAAATGGGTACATACTATAAAATAGAAGGTTGACAGATCCATTAAAAGGTATAAGGAAAGATTAGTAGCCAAGGGATTCACTTAAACTTTTGGAGTGGATTGCTTGGAAACTTGTGCTCTAGTTGCAAAAATGAATACAGTCAAGGGCATATTATCTCTAGTGGCTAATTATGGTTGGAACTTGCAACCATTTGATGTAAAAAATGTCTTCCTTCATTGAGAACATTAAGAGGAGATTTACGTGGATATGGTGGGAAATCTGCTGTCAATATTGTTTGCAAGCTGAAACAGCATTGCATGGACTAAAACTATCACCCCGATCATGGTTTGGAAGGTTTGTTAAACACACTGAGTTAGGGAGAGTAATATGGTTACTAGTGTATGTGGAGGATATTATAGTGATGGTCATGATGAAGAGGGGCTACAACTAATTAAGCCAACATCTAGACAAGGAAGTTGAAATCAAGACATTGGGAAAATTGAAGTATTTTTTTGGGATTGAAGTAGTCCATTCTAAAAAGGTTATTTTCATATCTCATCCCAACAGAAATACATTACTGATTTGCTGAAGGAGATTCACCTACAAGCTGCAGTAAGAATTGTGCAATATCTGAAAGGATCTCTAGGCAAGGGAATTTTGTTTAAACTAAATCAGAACATAAATCTCGAAGTGTATACAAATGTTGATTAATTGTGGATAGAAGGTCAACTACTAGATATTATACTTTCCTTGGTGGGAATCTTGTAACTTGTAAGTAAAAAACAAAATGTGGTTGCAAGATCCAGTGCTGAAGCAGAATTCAGAGCTGATACAAGCGATCTGTGAACTACTATAGTTGAAGATAATCTTGGAAGACTTGAGAATGAAGCAGGATGAACCAATGAGACTTTACTGTAATAACAAATCTGCTATTAGCATAGCCCATGATCCGTGCTACATGATAGAACTAAACATATTGAAGTTGACCTGGATTTTATCGAAGAAAAATTAGACAGCAGTCAAATCTGCATTCCATGTCTCCTCACAAGAAACCTTAGCACTCTTTTTTGGAGATTTATTTTAGGTCAGGTGTGATCCCCACACTCCTTTTTTTTTTTTTAGTTTTTCTCCTTTTTATGATATTCTGAGGAGCTGCATATAGTTGATGTTTTTTGTGATGCCAATATTGGGATGGCAAACAACATAGTGATTGATACCTTAGCGCTCTCAGTTTTATTAAAAAAACACCAGCTTCCTAGCTGCTAACCAATTATGGATATAAAAGTTTGATTTAAGCAGATCTCTTTTGTATTTCTTTTATTTATTTTCATGCTATTTGGGTATGCTGCAAATGATTGAAATAACATAGGGTGCCAATCTAGTGTAGATAATATGTTATATGGTGATTCTTTTTGCCGATTATATATATATATATATATATAAATTAGAATGTATAGGCTTGGGCACTGGTCTCTTAAAGATATTCACAAGCTAATTTGCTGCTAATTTTACAGACCCTAATTATTATTTTTTCTGTACAACTTGTAGCTATTCTCCTTGGAATTTTTTTATATATTTGTAGTTATTTTGTTTCCAGGTTTCTGGATGTGAAGTTGCATCTAGTAAGATCAGTGAAATAATCTCTCTGGATGGTGGGAATGATCAGAAAATCAACTCTTTCTCTATTATTCCTTATGAATTTTTTGAAGATACGGAGTCTAAATGGAAAGGTCGAATAAAAAGAGTCCATATAGATGAGGTGTTTACAGCAGTGCAAAAAGCAGCTGAGGTCTTGCACATAGCTGTAAGTCTATGTAACGCAACCTTGTCCATACATGTTTGCATGTTTAGAGTCTTGTTTATGTGACATTAATATTGTCGCAATCTTATTGCAGGTCACTGAAGATTTTGTTCCTGTTGTTTCTAGAGTAAAGGCTACTATAGCCCCACTTGGAGGTCCTAGGGGAGAAATTTCTTATGCTCGTGAGCATGAGGCAGTTTGGTTCAGAGGCAAACGCTTTACGCCGAGTTTGTGGTCTGGTAGCCCTGGGGAGGAACAAATTAAACAGCTTAGGCATGCTTTAGATTCTAAAGGTAAAAGGGTAGGGGAGGAATGGTTTACTACACCGAAGGTTGAGGCTGCATTAACAAGGTATTCTTTTTTAATATGTACTTGTATCTTATTCTTATTGTATTTTGTCAAACGCCTGTCATTCTTTTTCTTAATTATATATGTTGAGAAGTTTATTTGTTTTAGGTACCATGAAGCAAATGCCAAGGCAACAGAACGAGTTTTGGAAATTTTAAGGGAACTCGCTACTGAATTGCATTACAGTATAAACATTCTTGTCTTTTCATCCACGTTGCTTGTTATTACCAAAGCTTTATTCGCTCATGCAAGGTTTGTAAACATTTGTAGTTGCTTCTGCTTTATTTTTTTGGATAAAATACAATGGTATTTTTCCTTGTGGTGCATTGATTTTTTAAGTAGGTTTTTATTATATCTGTTTAAGCTACAACTATCTGTCTTCAATTTGTTGATTAAATTTAGTTTCATTAGAAAATATTTAATGGGCATTTGTCTCCCGGGGCACAAACAATAGTTTTATGATTGACTTGAAGTCATTGGAAAACCTGAAACAGTATAATGAAATGGTGTATTGCATTACATGATTTTGTTCAATGTTTATACAGATGGACAACAAAATCAGTTCCTAAAGTTTAGTGGTCAAGACAAGTTATGTAAGGAAAGTAGGTGAGAATCAAAGAGTCCAACCAAAGACTGAATATCTAATCTGAATAATATCTCAACAAAAACTAAAATATTTATTTGTCATATGATAAAACTTTCAAGTAAGAGCAGTTTTTTCAAGTACGAGCAGTAGTTAAACAAATATTTAGGAATGGGAAGGTAGCATGAAAGTTTTTGCTATCAATCTCATAGTGTATATTGTTAGGAAGTCCCACATCATCTGATTCAATTCTTGGAGTACGACTCATTGTATCAGAGGCTATAACTATTTTTAGTAACCATCTGTGATGGTAGACTTGTCTTGTTAGGAGGTGTATGTTGGGAAGTCCCACATGACTCAATTCTTGGAATACAGCTTATATATTTGTTGTGCATCTTCACTTTAATGCCAATAGGTTTAAGGATGAAATCTGATATGGTATCATAGACTATAGCTTATCTTGATAATTGCATATTGTGGTTGGCTCACCTGGTTTGGCAGACATATGGGGAAGAGGAGTATTGGGAAGTCCCACATTGCCTATCTCAATTCTTGAAGTGCAGCTTATATATCTGTTGAGCAACTTTGTTTTATGCCAATCGATATTAAGATAAAATCTGACATATATCCTTGCTAGTCTTGGGTTGTTTATGGAAATGGTGCATTAGTGGTGAGGTTTATTGAAACTATTATCTATTTATTTGAATATATAAAACATACCAGAAAATAGTCATTCTCTGGTTTTCAGAATCTTGAGGAATTTACTGTTTTGAAATTTGCTTTTGTAAAATGTAACCTATCAATGTTTTATCTTACTAAAATGATGAAATTATTTATTCATTGATGCCTTTCAGTGAAGGGAGAAGAAGGAGATGGGTTTTTCCAACACTTGCAGAATCGAATGGGTTTGAGGTAGTATGTAACAACTTGATAGTGCTTTTATTTTTATTTGTGGATAATGTTTATGTTTGCAGAGAATACACTTATGGATTATTCTCTGTATAGTGTCTTGTAAATGGGTTGTATCTTGGTCAGATAGTTACAGCTGTTAGGCAGCTACAATAACTGCATTGATTAGGCAGTTAAAACGGCTGTCATTGTTACATAATTACAACTATCTCTCAGTCCTTAAAGGCAATTTTTTTTTTCTGAACTTACATGTATAAATGTGTTTTACGCTTTCACCTAATGGCCAGTTACTTTTTATTCATAACTTGTTTGGGTTTGTCAGGTGATGGCTACATGTTAAATTGTTATTGCAGGATGTGAAATCTTCGGACAAAATCCATGGGATGAAGATAGTTGGTTTAGCACCTTATTGGTTCCACATAGCAGAAGGTATTGTGCGTAATGATGTTGATATGCAATCATTATTTCTTTTGACAGGACCAAATGGTGGTGGGAAATCAAGTTTACTTCGTTCAATTTGTGCTGCCGCACTACTTGGTATATGTGGGCTCATGGTTCCTGCAGAATCTGCCGTGATTCCTTATTTTGACTCCATCACGCTTCATATGAAGTCGTATGATAGTCCAGCTGATAAAAAGAGTTCCTTTCAGGTTTGCTATTGACTCATGCTTTTGTCTGATGTTCATCCATAGTAAAATATTACATATTTTGATTACACCGAAACACAACACCAGAGAGTGTTCAAATATGGATGGAAAAAAAGAATGAGGTCATGACGAAATATCACTAACTCCATCAATATTCACAGCTGAAGTTCCTTTCGAAACGAACTTAGTAACCAACATTTGAAAATGGATTATTCTATGACTTCCAAGGATGTTGGTTTTTACTTTCTACAATGCTTTTTTACTGTGTAGTATTAACGCATTAGTTACCACTTTCATAAACACAGTAGTAATGTGTTGTTTACTAGATAAAGTAGTGTATGCTAGAAAACAAGAATATGATTGTCATATGGCCAGTAGCTACAAAGTCACAGTCTAAAGATCCTCATGCATAGTATTAGAGTCATTAAAGTCATTGCCTACGGAAAGAGTCAGTAAAGGTTTTCAAATGCCGAAGTTCAGAATGCCAAGACCAAGAAGTAAAGGAATAGCGACAGTACTACCAATGGAATTCAAAATAACAATGGAATTGAACTACAGAATTGCGACAAAAATGTTTCACTTATTATAACCAAATTGATTCACATAAGCTATGAATTTTAAAACCTTGCTCTGAATATGAAATGATGGACCCCAAATGTTTGTAAGAGGTATATTCCACTATATGGCACCTCCCTTGCAATCCACTAAATCCAATGTAATAAAAGTTTTGAATTCAAAGGAATAAAATCATTGTAAGATCATAACCATAGAGTATGAATCTCCTCTTAGTTTGGTAGTCATGAACGTAGCTCAAGAATGGGTATGAAACCCATATTCAATCAAGTTTGAGTCATAGATTCTATTATAAGACTAGTTGCCTGTTGCTTTATGGAATTATCAAGCTGGGGAATTCACATAAGTATCCATAAAGTTAAATACTCATGATTACCTTGAACATCTCATCCATCTTTGTATTTGTTTCAGGTGGAAATGTCAGAACTTAGATCGATCATTGGCGGAACCACCAAAAGGAGCCTTGTACTTGTTGATGAAATTTGCCGAGGAACAGAAACTGCAAAAGGGACTTGTATTGCTGGTAGTATCATTGAAACTCTAGAAAGAATTGGTTGTCTGGGTGTTGTGTCCACTCACTTGCATGGAATATTTACTTTGCCCCTCAACATCAAAAGCACTGTGCACAAAGCAATGGGCACAACGTGCATTGATGGACAAATACTGCCTACATGGAAGCTGACAGATGGAGTCTGTAAAGAAAGTCTTGCTTTTGAAACTGCCATTAGGGAAGGAATTCCTGAGCCTATTATAAGAAGAGCTGAATGTCTTTATCAGTCAGTTTATGCAGAGGAAAATTTCCCAAATGAAGAGAAGTTTTCTACTTGCAACAATTTGAATACAACAAGTCTTTATTCTAAAGGGTTCTTATCAGGAGCTAATCAAATGGAAGGTTTTCGCCAGGAAGTTGAAAGAGCTATTACTGTGATATGCCAGGATTATATAATGGAACGGAAAAACAAAAAGATTGCATTGGAGCTTCCTGAGATAAAATGTCTCCTAATCGGTAAGAGGGAGCAGCCACCTCCATCTGTTGTAGGTTCTTCAAGCGTCTATGTGATTTTCACGCCAGATAAGAAACTCTACGTAGGAGAGGTAACTACCAACTTTAGTATACTATCATAATTTGAAGAACTTTTTTCCTTATTTATTTTGTTTCTTCCTTTTATCATTGAGCAATACTACAACACCAGAAAATAACTTAAACACCATATAGACAAAATTGAGCTATATATATGAAGTTGGTTGTTGAAGAAAACAAACAGGATGAGATCCCTAATAACACCAACTCATTTTGATCTATTTCTATTATTAATTTTGACTATCTAGCATTTTTCTTTCTTTCTATTTACAATGGAGTAGTCTGGGCTATTGTTCTGAATACATAGCCAAAAAGCAGTATTTAATTGATAGCTCATAGCTGAACCTGGCTGTGTGAATTAGCCTCATATGGTTAGGTTGGATGAATCTGATTCTCTTCTGAAAAGGGTGTCTCACATGAACTATCATCTGAAAAGACAGAATAACTTATAAAAATTCTATAATCGGAGTACTTATTGTGTTTATCCTCTTCATGGCATATCCAAATATCATAAATGATGACTTTTAGCACAATAGTAAAAACTTGTAATTTATTGGTTTTGTTTGCATGGTATCATGTCAATTAGTTGATATTTTGCTGCAATGAAATGTCACAGACGGATGATCTTGAGGGACGGGTTCGAAGACATAGATTGAAAGAAGGTATGGATGAAGCATCATTTCTTTATTTTCTTGTCCCGGGAAAAAGCTTGGCATGCCAATTTGAATCTCTGCTCATCAACCAGCTTTCTAGTCAAGGCTTCCAACTGAGCAACATGGCTGATGGTAAACATAGGAATTTTGGCACTTCCAACCTCTATGCATAAGTTCATACACATTGATAATATCTAATTCAATTTTTCTGCCACTTTTATATGGCAAAATGACTTTAATCATCTTAGTGCATGTACGTGTGTGCACATAATGTCTGCAGCATTTTTGTTAGAATTAGTGGCTGTGGCTGTATTAATGTATTTTGTTAATTATCTTACAAGTACACAATGGTCTCTCTGTATATATATGTCTGTCTCTATTAGGTAACAAAAAACTTATTTTCATTGTTCTTTTTAGTTTTCTTTTTTCATTTCATTTTAAAAATTCTTCTTTTACTACATCTTTTTTTTTTGTTTTTTTTTTTATTTTTTTTTAAAAATTTTTTTTTTACTATTTTTTTTTTTTTTTGTTTTTTTTTTAATTGTTTGACTCATCAATATTTATCAGGTTTATTTAGATTCTCGTGTACTTTTTCTTCACATCCTTAACTATTCAATTTTTTTTGTTTCTCAAACATATTTGATCTTCCTGCTCTTTAATATTTTAGTT
>Ga0123341_1000679_pt1 | contig 22407 bp, 15 predicted proteins | sample Turbeapinknodule_FD_89959 | JGI IMG/M metagenome (GOLD analysis project Ga0123341, IMG submission 89959) | Root nodule microbial communities of legume samples collected from Mexico - Turtle bean Mexico pink nodule | ecosystem: Host-associated > Plants > Roots > Nodule | place: Mexico: Nepantla...
CTTGTATTGCATGTAACATAAAATTCTATATGTTTCTTACTTTACCTTTTTTATTCACACATATTATAAATATTTATTAACTTTTTATAATTAATTTTATTGAAAAAATGGTTGATTATTTAGTAAAATTATTTCTTTTATACTAAAATGAAAATTTAACTTAAAATCCTATATTTAATTTTACTCAAACTGTCATATAAACGAAACAAAGCTCTCAAACTAACATATCAAATGCGACAAAGCTCCTTTTTTCATATTGGAACATTCACACAAATATAGAAATAATATAGAAGGATTAATAAGGTTAATCATCTTTATTAGATGTTTTTTTGGAAAATGTATGATATAAGCTATATGAATTAGCAAAAGTATGTAAGTAGTAAACCCTAAACCTTAGTTGAAGATTTCAACCAAGTCTTTCATAAAATTATATGTATTTTTATATAAAAGGGTTGAATATTTCAAATATTCTTAAAATTTATATATATGAATAAAAAATAGATCAAGCTTTATGTGTATTTATGTTTAACCAAACATATGATTCTAATAAAAATGAATTATAACTCATTCTTTATTTCAACATGTTTAACCTAGGATAGAAATAGTTTCAATGCTACATCCTAAAATCCACACTCCTTAAAGTGGGACGTCATATCACAGATCAACTTGCTCACCTTGTTTTCAGGTAAAATTGAGCTTCTTCTTTTTCCTCAAAATTCATTATAGATTATATATATATATATATATATGATCTCTAGTAATAAAAAGGGAGAAAAAATAGAGGTTCACTTTGTGAAAACTAAATTACATTATATCTATCTCTATATATACAAAATAACACCCTAATACTAAAAATAATAATTGTTTCTGACCTAAAATCCGTTGAAATGATATCATTAGAGTCAATCACCATATTTGATGTATTGTCTGCTTTGAAACTCTGAGAGTGAGAGGAAGATGCATTTCAATTGGCATTGATCTCGACTCCTAGATGACGTGAGACTATTAGACGTACTGGAATAAGCTCCTAGTCAAAGGGAATGAGGATATCCGAAGTATTGTTCCCTTAGGAGCTTAAAACTCCATCACAATTTTATTCCTAAAATATGTCTCAAAATATTAAGAGAAAAAAATATTTAGATTAGTCTTAAACTCGACCCTTAAATTATATGAGACTAAATGTACAAAAACAACAATTATTAAAAAATTATTGAAGAAAAACAATAGACAAATATTAATTTTGATATTCCTTCAAATTCATTATAGATTTAAATGATGAATTAATTATCTTACGCTGACTTTATACCATCTTATATTTGTGTTGACTAGATATACAACTTATATGTTCTTCTAGAACGTCATCTATTAATAAAGTATATGATATGGTTGAATTGTTTAATTTATAGTGATTAGATAAACAAATCAATCTTTAAGAATTTCTACATAATAAATTATATATGTTAAGACACATGATCACAATTGAACTAGCACAACACAACACGTTTAAATTTTCTATATAAAATGTCAAATAATTTCAATAACAACTATAAATGTTGCATGTAAAAAAATTAATATAAAACCAATTTTGAGCACTGAGAACAAATATTATAAAAGGAAATAAAGAATAATATGTTACAAATTGTTTACATTTTGATACAACTCACTCCTAAATAGAAACACAACATTTTATAAGAAACAAGCACAACGAATAAAATAAATCAAGTTATTATGCACAAAGTATTTTTGAAGATTATATCATAATTATCATAATTAAGAAGAAATATGTCAAGCAAAGATTGCTAAGTAATTGTTTTATAAGAATACATTATAAATTTTAAAATCTTCTTACCAAAAGATATCAAACTTATGAAGCCTTGCATACATTTAATTTATATTGTCTTTTGTATATTGTGTTTATAGTAGGAGTATGATATCTTTTATGTTGTATTATATTGTATTCATATTGTGAAGCTTAAACTGTTTTATTCTCTCTATGAGAATAACCTTCCTTAAACACCTTTTATAGGTCTATAGTTAGAAGTGAAAAGCAAGTATATACTTGAGTTCTTAATCTTAAAGGAGATTTAAAAAGGTAACTATACAAATAATTTATGTACTCACTAAAATCAGGAATGATTTTCGTAATCGTTGAAACTAGGAATGGCTTGTGCATTTGTTTATAATCAATTTTCTCATAGTAGAATAAGATTTTTTGAAGATAATTGAATGTAACTCATGAGTTAAGGTTGAACTATGAAATTTATGAGATGATTTTCTTAACTAGACATTATTTTAAAGACAATCTAGTCTCTAGCACGAAAAAAGTCTCAAAGTTCTATTCAGACCTCTTCTAGAGTCTTTCTATAAGATCAATTGATATTAGAGTGACTTTTAAGGTTTATTTTTTATATTACGAGAGACACAGTCCAAGAAAGACTTATAAAGTTTGAATGGTACACTATTAACAGATCCATATGTTTGAAGGTGTCAAATATAACTATTGAAAATAAATAATGATTGCTCTCTATGAATCTTGTCATATGGATAATGTTGGATGTTGTGAAAAATGAAAACAATATCTCATTAGATGCTAAGCAACAACATTTACATAGAAGCATTTAGATTGAGGAATAAAGATATCACGTAAATATGAGAGCCAAAAATGCTCTCATGTGTATCATCTCTATAAAAAAATGAGAGTTAAGTTATTTAAATGTGTCATTCATATACTTCATATATAAAGTAATTGAATGTATAAATTGAAAGAGAACTATGTTGATTGATAATTTTGATTTTATCATACAATCATTGAATTCTAAGAATTAGATTCCAATAGAAGTAAATACAACCGGAAGGTATTGTGATTTTGTTTGAAAATATTATTATGTAAAAAAATAAATTTTTTAAAAAAATATTTCAAAACACTTCAAAGTAGTCAAACTGGTACAATGGCACAATTTCATTGTAGTCAAACAGTTACAAAACTCATACACCTTATCATGACTTCAAAGCATTCCAAAGAAGCCAAACTCATGTACTTAGGTACAACTTAATTGAACATAATAAAGTCAAAGTTGTTCTCCTTAATACAATTTCAATGAAATGAGCGGAGTTTTTCCATGTGGTCTTTTATGCAAGCACAAGTGATGAGTATAATTTTATTCAAACTTAACTTTAATTATAAATTATTGATCTGCAATTAAAAATAAATTTAGTATTTCATTTGAGATTCATCTATTTTTTTTATTTTATATTTTTAGTCAGAGTAAACCGTTTAGTGGTTACGTGTAATAGACAACTTAATAGAATTGAAAATATCATGCAAATGAATCGAATAACGCAAAAATCCAAATAATTTTTACAAATCAAATAAAAGACGAAATCTAAGTTAAATAATTAGATAATACAATCTACAATATTTCAAAAATAAAATTAAAAGAAAATCATTCACAAATATATAAAAACAAAGTTCATTATTAAATAAAAATCAAAATAAAAAACCGTGAACAAGATCTAAACCAAAAAAAAATCAAAAATACTTAGTAGAACATGTATAATGATAACAACTTCAAAGAGAAACCATCAAGTTTCATGACAACGATGATTTTTTTTTTATAATCATTTCACTTTACCTTCGAATATAGGACCATACTCCTCTGGATTTATTCTATGTATTAATATTTTCGTGCGTCAATATATAATCAAAAGCATCATAAGTTTTAAACCCTCTATATATAATCAATTGATTTTAATACTCAGTGATTTTTTCCTTTTCAATTAGATACTTTAATTTAAATTCTTACATTAAAAAAAATTAACTCCATAATCGATATATTTTATACCATACAGTGACATCATATGCCAAAACCAACTTAACAGACACGTGAAATAAAACTGACAAAAATTAAACTAAAATAATTAATTTAAATGATAAACAATTTTGAAATATATTATTCAGTAATCAATAAAAAATTGTCATAAAAAACTTATTTAAGCCGAGATTAAAAGCGTGTAAAGAAACCAATTAGTCATAGAAATTAGAAAATTAATACAGATATGAAAATCGGTCAGATATCACACTCGGCAAGATAATCAGAACAAGTGAATGAAAGCAAACGATTGAACAAGGTTTGGCATTTAACATGACAACAGATATATAGAAACATAAATAAATTTTTAGCACAGAGCATGCTAACCAAATTACAAATTTCTGAGGATAAACAATCATCAATTTCAAATTTCCTTTCATAATCATAGTAAGAAGGTTTAAGGCGGCAATCTCAAATCTGATATTAACCTTGAGGTTGAAGAGCATGGTAAGAGACAAACTGGATCTCAGCAAACAAAACACTACTACATGCAGGCAGGTAAAAAGTTCGATGAGAGCAATCTTCCACCAAATAGAGAGCAACAACGTAAAAAAAGCAATGGATCGTAGTTGCTCAACGGATCATGATCTCCCAAACAAAGTGCCACAATCATAGAAAAAGGAACCCGTTTCCATCAGTGCCCCGTGAAGAAAACAAGAGTGGTATGCATATTTGAGTGCAATTGTGGGTAGTCATTTGCAGCTGAAAAGAATTTTTTATGTTTTAAAAACCATGCATGCCCAATTAGCAACAAAAGAACCCAATGATGAATCCAAAAAGACCACATTAAGCCAAGAATCCTGCCAAAAGGTCAACAAAATTAATAAAGCGCAAGCCAAAACAGAAATCTAGCAAAGAAAGTAGGTGTACTAGACAAATATTCAATAATTTACCCGCTTGACTACTTTTACTCAAAGATCCTGAGACGGGATAGCCAAACGGGCATTTCTACTTTTAAAACTTCCTTCTCCCAATGAGAAGAAGCAAAACTCCACATTTGGACCTCCATCTTGGTCTTTCCAAAACCCACCCATCCAACACCAACAAAACTTTCCAATACGTCTTAAACTGAATCAGGTAATCCAGCAGCAAATATGTCATACGCAACTCCCCATGCATTAAAGTCACAATTCACAAGATACCCAGCAGCAGCAATTATAGATAGCATAGAGCACAACATCGAATTTGACCGCAAGTCAAGTATGCATAAGATTTCACTAGACCAAAAGATCAGCATTTAGGAACATAAAGAGTTTGCAAAATGTGCTGAGTATTGCATATCAAAATACTGGTATCAATGATCCATCCAAACAACAATCCCAGAAGTCCAGAGCATTGTGAAGTGGGAATGAAAAAAGAAAGTTGAAGCATTAACAGCGACCTCTTCAATTTTAAATCTGTAAAATCACAATTACAACTTCATTAGAACCATAAACACAAAGGGCAGAAAGGAGACAAGAGATCATAGCATGCTGCATACCTCTTTGAAAGATTAAATTATATCAACGAAAGCCTCCTGATCCCCGTCGCTCTCGCTCATACGGTCCTGCGCGATCACGGTAATGTCGATCATTTCCAGAATCTCCATGACTACCACCATCCCTGCTGCGCCCCCCTGAAGAGCGATCTGCATTTCTATCTGGACCATAGTGACCACCACCACTGCCTCCACCATATCTACTTTCCCTACCACCATACCTTCCACCCCTGGACCCTTCACCAGGGCATTCCCTAGCAAAATGACCAGGTTTTCCACACTTAAAGCATTCACCACCATTAGATCCTCGGCCCCCTCCACCTCCATAATCTCGGTTACGATCACGGTCACGACCACGCTCCCTGTAGCGATCACCATCATCTCTAGTTGATCCTTGTTGGGGCTGGGCTCTATCAACAGTAATAGTTCGCCCATCTAAATCCATCCCATTCATAGCATCAATAGCCTCTTCCATTGCTTTCTTTTCATCAAATGTGACAAATCCAAAACCACGAGAACGCCCAGAGAACTTGTCAACAACAACCTGTTTCAAATATATGATGAAAGAGAACATTAACAATTACCAAAACAAAAATAATGCTTAGATTCATAAACATATTACACATTTTTTTATTTTGTTCACTTGATTTGGTTATAAACAAGTTCTTCAGGCGTTTCAATTTTACTCCTAGAACAAAACAGAGAGAACAAATTGAAAATATCAGCAAAAAAGTACAGCATAAACCAATTTCTTCACAAACAAACTATGATACCGACAACATTAGTCTCAGCTAGATGAACTACAACTACTATAGTTATAATACGATACTGATCACCTTTGCCTCAACAAGCTTGCCAAACTTTTCAAATGTATCCTTTAATTTTCTATCAGATGTTGACCATGCAAGGCCACCAATGAAGCAACGATACTCTTCCGAATCAGACATTTTAAACTGCATAAATGCAGGAAGACAAGCATTAGTACATAATGTTAGAATTAACTATGCAAGATAAGCCATCCCACCATCTTAACAAATAAGTGGAAGTACCTCTTCCTATTAACATAGCCAAATTAACTTCCAAGAATTTAAGGAATCGGGTTTATTTATGAACCAAAAGACAGCATAATACTATGATTAAAGATGTTACCCAACTTCCTGACAATTAACACCTACACTTCCAACAGAATAAAATTTAAGGGAAAAAAAGTGAGTGTATTTCCTGGAAGCTAAAAAATGAAATAATTAGCCTCTAAAGCAATATTGTGTATGCTTGTATCAATGCTATAGGGTTAAGAAATGCTCCAAAAAAAACACCATAACACATTTTAAGGGTAGGGCTCAGTCACGTACGAATCCGATTTAAAAATTAAGGGTGAAAAAAATTCGGGTAAGAATTTTTCATACATGTTTTATGTAGAGTGTAGCAAAAAGAAAGGACACAACTTCGGCAAGAAAAACCTACCTAGGACTAAAAGCACAAAATGTTAGGCAAGACACAACTATGATTATACAAGAATTAAAATTTTCAGTCAAATTAATAAAACTCAACCTATATACTCCCTTATATACAAGCAGAAACCTTTACTAAAATTGTAAATTTTAGGGACCTCAGGAAAGCCAAACAACCCCGTGACTTCCAAACACGAAATTTACTAAACTAATGACCATATCCAGCTTCTAATCGATGTTGCTAAACGAATTATGACAATTAGAAAACCACTTTGAATCAGAAACAGACGAATTTGAATTGAGTGAGTGAAATTGGAAGAAAATCAGGGTTCAGTAGAAATCAGGGAAATAAAAAGGGAGAAAAATACCGATGATTTGGAGGAGTAGTTCCGGGGAAACACGCGGAAGGAAAACCTAACCGAGCCGAAGCGGAAAATAAAGATGAAAGTTTGCCGAAACACGGGTACAGCATATATACAGCACTAACACCTCGTCACTAGGTTACTCTCAAAATATGACGTGTTTTTTATTTTTTATTTTTTATTTTTTCATACAGGTTACTAGTTTTATTTATTTTATAGGCCTAAAAATACTTTTACTTCTTGAAAATCTACGAGTTTCTATTTTACTCTCTAATTTTTTTTCATTTCTGTAAAATTTGATCTGTTTTTAATTGTAACATTTTGATTTTAATTTTTATAAAATATTTTTCTTTAATTTTCATCTTCCAAGATTTTAAATTATTATTTTTATTCTTCTATGTTTATTTTAAGATAAATAAATAATCCTTGTTTAAGACATTTTTAAGATTTTTTTTTATGTGTGGCATAGTAACATTGTCACAACTATTATGTGACCGTTATAATGGTTACTTGATATTTTATTTAACAAACAAATAGTTAAATAGTTCATATAAATATTAAGCATTCAAGTTATACTTGAGTATACGAATCATCTCATAAAGCATTCATATGTACATCAAAATCGAGATACGATAAAACTTAATTTTTTGTTTCTCTTTTCAAGTATTCAACTCTTCTTTACCTATATTCTTTCGGGTAGAAGCCTTCCTCTTCTACCCGTTTAGGGTGAGTTGTGAAGAGAGAGTATTAACCACCATCATTGGAAGAACTTTAACAACATCAACACAGTCAAAAGGCGAAGCAAAATCTAAAGCCTCCACACAATCGCCTTTTATAGGAAAATAGTCAATATGAATATTGAAAATGTCTTATGTCATCTTCGTTTAGTGGACCATCATCTAATGGCACAGGTCTAGATGAAGCATGCAATAAATTGTGTATGATGGTTTGTGTCTATCTTATGAAACTTCAACATCTTATCATTACTATTGTTAGATTACTATTTTGTTTAGTTAGTTAAACTGTCTATTTTTATGTTATGTAGTTAGTTACAATTGTAGCTCATATATATAGTCAAACTTATCAAGCATAACAAGAAAGTTTAAGAGTAAAATCATACATGCTTGTATAACTCATGTTGATCATCCGTATAATTTGTTTTTTCTAGTTTGAGTGTGTGTTATCTGTAAGCTCTGTATAATCAATGTATTATGTTCTTGTATGTGTTCATCAAGAATATGTTTATAGATATATCATTTCTTCTCATTGCGTTGTATCTTTAGATATTTCTTTATGCATTTTTATTCAAAATTCACTAGTTTGTCTAATGATCTTATGCATTATTATGTGAATTTATTGATTGGATACACAATAACTCTCTAAAGATAAATCCTCTTTGATGGTGAAAACTTTATTCTCAAGAAGATGGCTCCCACCAAAAAAGAAGAAGAAGAAGAAGAAAAATGACTCTTGAATGCACTCAAGCGTATTTTTCAAGCAAAAATACTGAAAGGGAGGAGAGGTCATTGGTTCCTTTAGTTCTTAAACATCACATCCTTGGATGGTGTGTTGGGGGAAACAACATATCCTTTTTCTATGAGTTTTTAAGATTTGTGAAAACCTTCTTTAAATAAAAAGTTTTAGCAATACATTTATCTAAAGGATTATTGATAATTACAAGCATTAATTACATATTCTACTATAATTGTCCATAAATATAATTGATTTTTCATTGGTGAAATAAAATCTTTATGTTTAAACACGTCTTAAGAGAAATCTTAGTTGTTCATATTTTTTTTATCAACAAAGAATAAATAAAATAAAATGAGACATTTTAGGGGTGTCCCAACCCTTATACTCAAAGTGGCAAAAGGCAACCTGCACAACACCTGACCAATCAGGCTCTACATACCTTCAAACTAACCACACCAAAAAACAACCCTTGCTACCCTGTCCGGGTTCATACAACGAGTCTTTATAGTCTAAATAATACACACAAAACAAACCCTACTACAACCAAAGAAACTACACGCACTGTTACAAATTACAATACAAATACTAATCCAAATCAAAATCCCTCACCCACAACATCATGCCAAGGAGAACCCACTCTTCTTCAAAACCAAAAGGATCGTTACCTGTCTACCTGCATACCCGTTATTCGTAGAGCCTGTTCAAAACCACCACAAGAGATAAAACAAAGATCGAAACTTACCTTCAAAATGCCAGAATAAAACTCAGAACCTGCAACCAACACCAAATCCTTTTGTTGGGCAAAGACCAATGTTAGTAGTACCCAATCCAAAAACACAATATTACGCATATGCTTACCTATCGACCCACAAAATATTCCCCACACTGGCATTGCCCCACAACGTCCGATTTAAAGACTCATTACCCTATCTGACCAGTAGCCATATACAAAATCCTAACAAAAGCCTAACAAGAACTTCCACCCAAAAGAACACAAAGTAAACCAACAATAAACTTCAATCCTTCAAAATCCCGTAACCAACTAACATGCAACACATACCAAACTTCAATGTTGCCCATAGACCAACAATAGTAGCATCCAACTCGAAAAATAGGGAAAAACAATAAAAAAACATAAGGAAGACCATACCTGTCGAATCTTCAAGCACTTACACCCACATAGGCCCCCAACACCATCCTTATTTTTTAATTGACTTCAAACAGACCAAAGAGTCCAAACACCATTGGGTATAAGTAAACGAAACATTGTTTAATCGACTGGTGAGCCAAGACCACACCTTAAGTTGGGCCAAGGTGAAAATCTCCGAACAATCCACTCTTCCATTCTTAAAGATGATGAGGTTCCTCTGTTTCCAAATTTCCCCAATCACAACAATCCACATACACCTCCAATAATTGTTAATCTTCTGAGAACACCAACCCAGGTTAAACTGATTGAAATGGGAACAAGCATCCCAATGGTATACAAAGGTCTCCCCAACCCACTTACTATATAAACTCCATGCCTTCCAAGCAACCTTTCATTTAAAGAAAACATGACTCTCAGATTCCTCCTCTTCCCCGCACAAGACACACATACTGCTTTCCGTAACAATTCATCTTTTCACCAAGTTCACATGTGGTGGTAACCTATCACCCAAGACCCTCCAAGCAGTAGTCATTGATGAGGGTAATGCCTTAAGGTTCTAGAATACCTCATAAATAGAATCATATGTACCCTCATCAGTCAACCTTAACCTACTATATGCCGAACTAACAGAATAACACTGAACTTTTACCCAACTTCCAAACCCATTTATCCATAACCCCTAAGGACAAAGCCTTGTCCTTCAATAGATATAATAAACAGGCTTCCTCATCCACTTCCCACACAAAAAGAGAACAACTCCACTCCGCCTTCCAAGACCACTTGTTGTCCCAACCCCCCACTTGTGACACAACAACACCTTTTTCCTTAGTAATCGAATATAGCCTTGGGAATCTTACTTTTAAAGCCTCGCTTCCAACCCAAATATCTTCCCAAAGCCTAATTCAATTCCCATCACCTAGCCTCCAATCAATGTTATCCTCAAAGTTACTCCCCCATTCCTCCGACGCTCAGACTTTCTTCAAGTCCTTCCACCAAATCGACTCCTTAGAATTACTCTCAGCCCCTCTCAAAACTCTCAAGTCGCCGTATTTAGACTTGATGATCTCTTTCCACATCCCACCCTCTGCCGACTGAAGACGCCAAATCCATTTTCCTAGAAGTGCATCATTAAAGCGCCTTATATCTTTTATATCCAAGCCACCTTTCTCTTTAGAATTGCACACCTTCTCCCACGTCACCCATGCAACCTTCTTGCCATCCTTCCCCCAATCCTATAGGAAATTCCTCTGTATTTTCTTAATAGTAAGAACCACAGACAATGACATCTTGAAAAAAGACATATAAAACAAGGGAATGAATGATATAACTGACCTCAACAGACAAACACTTCCAGCCATGGACAAAAACTTCCCTTTCCATCTATCAAGTCTTTGTTGAATCTTAGCTACCACATTATCCCAGAAGCACACTCTCCGATGATTGCCACTCACCTTCATACCCAAATACTTGAAAGGAACATTCATCATCATGCAGTTTAACATAGACGAATAAATTTACAATTGAGATTGACTTATACCCACCCCACCAATCTTGCTCTTAAAAAAGTTGACCTTGAGTCCAGAAGCCAATTCGAAGCAACGTAATATAGATTTAATCACCAATACACGTACAAATCCACATACTAGTGAAACTAAACCATAAAAGATCAAGTTTATCTTAAAATAAGAGAAAATAAAAATATCTATTTGTTTAAACATTATTTATTTGATCTCCAAGTTTGAGATATTGTATACCTCAAATGATAAAACATAATTTGAATATTTTAAATATATCAAAACATTTCTAGATAAGAATACAATTGTCTATACCTATTCAACTGAATGAATATTTTTAAAAAAAGCAACTGGTTAACAACAATAGTATTTATTGTTTACCTTTATTTATGAAGATTAAAAAATAAACATGTATATTTTCACTAATAAAATATCACATTTTTTCTTATGTACATTTTATCTCATATTATTATCGTATTGTGATGGTCATATCCAAAAATTTATTAATTTAGTACTTAAAATAGTATAAAATTAAAAGAATACTATTTAGTTTAGATTTTCAAATATTATGTGAGACAAATCCAATATAAAACTTTAAAAATTATGTAGAAAAAATCCAATAGAAAACTTCAAATATTTTTTTTTTCACCAAGATAGCCAGGTAACAAAAATCAAATTCACAAACTTAACTAGAAACGTAATCAAATACAAAACTTGCATCATATGTCCATGGACTCCACCCTAAGTACACATATGTTAATACACAATATTAATTTTAGCAGACATTAGCCTGTGGACATTCCCATTGATATATTTCGCATCAGATTATAACAATCACAAATCTTAACTTCTAAAACCTAAATTATAAACATATAATTTTTTTTACAAAAATAAAAAATAAATATGTATAATTTAAGAGGATGAAAAAAATATTTTTTCTTAATATAATATACTGAAATAAGAAAAAAAAAGAGTGTAATTTTTGTTAACCAAGAACAGTGTAATTGTTTTGGTAACAAAAATTCGAAAATCTCATACCAAAAAGAAAGAAAAAGGAAAAGGGCTGCGAGGGTTTAGGGCTGGGTTTATTACCTTCAGTTTCTTTCGCTGTGATTTGGTCTCAGTTCTTCGATTTCCTTCACTTTTTGAACTTTTTCTTCGTTGTTTTGCTTCCAAGGGAGAAAAGAAAACCATGTGGTATTTGTGCGTTTTCTTCCACAGGTTGTTGGATTACAGAAAACCCGAAGTGGAATCTCTGGCACAACTCTTTGGAGCCATTGAGGACCCCCGAAACGACGACCTTCCCTTCCAACTGCAATGGAAGCTACCTCCTAACTACCACACCGATTCCCCTTTCCATTTCGTAAATCTTCCTTCCGAACAACTTGCTCATGACATTGCCGCCCGAAGTCAGTTATTACCGTTGAATGATTTTTAGTTTTTGTTTTATGGGTCTGTTTAAAGTTTCAATTTTTAATCCTTTTTTTTTGGGTGAAAATTTTGTAGGCATACTTGTGAAGGGAATGTATGAGCTGTGGGGGGAAGGGAGTAGCTACGAGGAGTTGAAAGAGTCTGTCTTGAGTTACCCTGATGAGAGGAAGTTGCCGTACTTGGATTCTGATAGCACTTTTAAGATTACTGTTGATGGCTTCGGGAAGGTCATTAGCCTTGAGGAGCAAAAGGAACTCATTCAAGGGCTCTCTTATATTCCTTTCAAGGTTCGTGCGGTGTTCTTTTCATCTGATTGGTGTGAAATTTTTTATCAGCCTATCAGCTTTGGTTGGGCTATGTAGGTTCGGAAAGTATTGGGAAATTTGAGATGATGTCTTGAATGTGGGAAACTATTGTCTTTATGCTTGATCTAGTGGTTAATTGGTTCAAGACAGCCTTTTAAGTGTTTGTTAGTTAGGTTGATTATAAATAATCTCTTGCAATTCTATTCGAGTCTTTGATTTTCACTGCCATTTCATTGGAATGCTGTCTAATATGGTTGAACATGATGGGAACTGCATTGTAGGTTCTGTGAAGGGTTTTCGGATTTATGTCTCAGTTCCACTTTGGTTGAGTGGATTTTTTTAATATCAACTACATTTTCAACAATAAAAACCAATTTTATTTTATTTTTATGTTATAATTCATCGAGCGTTTTGAACTTTTTGAGTATTATTTTACTTTTTTCAATCAGGTCGTTTTCCCCATTTGTTTTTTAGTTTAAGAGGTCAGATGGGCTATAATCAATGAAAATTCTCATTATTTACTTGTATTATTTTGCAAGAGTTTATATCCATCATTGGTTGGCCACTTTGTTTGCAGGGGCGTGTAAAGTTGAAAAACCCAGATCACAACTTCTGGCTTATAGAAGTAGATAATTATGGAGGTAATAATGGTCTTCCTCCAATTGTACAAAAGAGAATCTTCTTTGGTCGTGAAGTGGGTGGGGCTGATAGGAAGCTTATACCCACCTATCAGTTAAAAAGCCGTAATTATCTTGGGCCAACAGCCATGGATGCTGAAATGGCTTTTCTAATGGCCAATCAAGCACTAGCTACTTCTGGGAAGCTTGTTTATGACCCTTTTGTTGGAACTGGAAGTGTTCTTGTTGCAGCAGCTCATTTTGGAGCAATGACCATGGTCAGCTTCTTCCTTCCTCTTCTGGGTGATCTTTTTTGCAACTTATTTTATTTTGCATTAATTTTACAATTGATTACTTCCAGGCAAGTTCTTGCCTTTAACAAGAAATGCTCTAATCTTTTTTAGGGTGCTGACATTGACATTAGGGTAGTCCGTGATGGACGTGGTCCTGACTGTAATGTTTGGAGTAATTTTAAGCAGGTAAATGTGCCAAACAAACACTGTCATTAGTTGTTATAATGGATTTTTGTTAAACATTGTGTTTGTATTGTTAAATTTAGCACCTGAATGATCTATTTTTAGCATATTTTATAATTTGTATTTCAATCTGATGAACTTATTATGTTGCACATTTTGCAGTATGGATTACCTATGCCTGTTGGTCTTCTAAGGGCGGATAACAACCTTCCTCCTTGGCGTTCTACATTGAAAGAGGTGATTATGTGAAAAGAAAAAATCTTGACCTTATACTTTTGTTCTTAATTATTTATCTATTATCAGTCTGAAATGAGAACACCCCATTTGCTGTATCTCTTGACTCAAGATTTCCAATGTCTGCAATTTATTGGTGTTTTTGCTGTCTAACTAAATAAAGTATAAAATATCATTTATTGGGCTTTCTTACTTTCTTTTCAGTAATTGTGCTGTTGACTCTGGATTTCTATTATTTTTACTAAATTATGCAAGGGATAGATTGGTAGTACTGATGATTTGAATAATGGTGTACTGATGTTTAGCAATAGACTTAATCCTGGACTGCCAATCGTTTTTTCAAATACCTTGCTCTCTGTAAGCCTGCCAGATCTCTTTGGGGTTTAGCATTTGATTATTGAGTCGTGTTTAAAATGACTGTTCAGCAACAACCAAACTTTATGCCCTTATCCCACTATGTGCAATACATATAAGGCCACCCTGAGATCAGAATGCAATCTACCAAATCTTGTTGTTTCTATTACTGTATATAATAGCAGTGTAAAGTATTTTTTACTTCGCGACTATCCTCTTCCGAAAGATTTGAATGAAGAGAACCTTAGTGTAAGGTGAATAGTAATATCCGGATTAGATGCAATTGGGTATTAGATAAAATTACAGAAATAAGTTGGCTGTCAAGTTCTGCCACCCGTTGATTTGTACTCGATTTGGCAAGATAACTGGGGCATTATCTCTAATTTTGTTTGAAAAGAAAATAGAACACGTGAAGTGCAAAAAAAATGTTGGTTGCTATTTGTTGATATCTTTGCTATTTGTTAGGTATTTGATGCCATAATATGTGATCCTCCTTATGGAGTACGAGCTGGGGGACGCAAATCTGGTGGTCGGAAGCTGCTAAGGGGGGCTGTGGAACCTTACACTGTTCCTGACGACAAAAGAACAGATCACATACCATCAACTGCACCTTACAGTTTAGTTGAGTGTGTGCATGATTTGCTTGATCTTGCAGCCAAGATGCTTGTAATGGGGGGAAGGCTTGTGTTTTTCTATCCTGTATTGAGAGAAGATGATTTTGCTGAAGACCATTTCCCAGAACATCCCTGTTTTAAGCTGATATCTTTGTCAGAGCAGATCCTTAGTTCACGTTATAGCAGGGTATTACTGACAATGGTGAAGACAGGTCCTTACACAGAGGAAATAGCTGAGGTGGCTAGGATAAGGCACATTGAGTTCAAGGAGAACCATGTAAAGTGGTTAGAAGATGGTAATCTTCATTCTGCAGTTTTCAGTCCAGCTGATGGTCATTTAACGGAGGCTGGTGATCCCAAGCTTATTAAGGATCCAAAGCCTAAATACAGAGGAAAGTATGTTTAGTGTTAACGGGTTAGATGGTCTTCTCCCTCACCATGACAATAGACATTAGACATCAGACAGCACTGTATTTTTTCAATGTCCAAGAGGAAAACCTATTTCATTACATGGAATCCAATGTACCCTTTTAGATTCAATTAGTGAGTTTTTCTGATATTTTTTTATATTATTCATAGATATATCTTTATCTCCCGCTTTCAATTTGATAAAGTTGCAACATTACTACTTTCCTTGGATCTATCCAACGCAACGGGTGCTTGGACCACCTAATTAGGTCCAAATGCTGCGTAAAAACTCTACCTTTACTATTTTATCCCTATCCCTTCTCCTGTATCTACCTCCCACTCCCAAAACTTCAGAATACATTTCACCCCACTCTTCCTCTCCACTGTACCTTGCCCCGAGTTATGATCATGTCACGCAAAACATCTTTGTTGGAGAAACCAACTCAAGTGGGAGGCAAGTTCCTCCGTTTTTCTTGATTTTTTTATTTTTTTTTTGTCATTACTTATGGAAATGAAGATGCATTTTTTAGGCATCCATTCAAAATCAAAACACGATTTTGTTTTGAATACATTTTCGTTTTGCAGTTGTGAAGAAGACGAGCGTCTTTGGATGCCATATGAGGGGCGTGAAAGTCTCTTTCTTGTTTTGTTTCCTTAGATATGACTCCTCCAAAAGCTTGTACTTGTAGAAAATAGAGGTGAGAGTTAGGATTGAAGTTGGTGGATGATCTGTAAAACCCATAACTGGAGCGGGTAAGGGATGTCAACTTTGGACATTTTTTGGATGCAAACTTGTTTATCTCGGCCTGCAAAGTTTGTGCCTTAACCGCTTTAATGCGGAGACAGTGGACTATTTATGATGTATTGTAAATTAAGTAGACTAATACACTCTAAAAAATTGAAAGAACTAATTACACTACGAATGAGAAAAAATATTATTAATAAAAAATTTAACATTTTGCATTTTTATTGTGTAATTCAATGTTCAACGCACTTTTTTATTTTCTATTTGGATATCAGTTAAATTTAAATATGATGTTTTGGGACACTTAAATGTGTTTAGCAATTATAATTTAATTGATATAAACTTTTTACAATTTGCAGGCTTGCGTGTTAAGTTGACGTGTTTTTGCAGGGAGCTTTTGCTTCCCGCACTTCCTTATTTTCTACTTGCACCCTCATTTGTTTTAAATACCCATTCTGTCCGTTGGACTTTTATTTGAAACAGTCTTCTCCTTCAGCAGTGTGTTTTTGTTATTGGTTCAAACTTGGAAGAGAAGAATTCCAGTGAGGGGTAGTGGTGCTGGTGGCTGTGTTGAAGTTGTTTAACACAGATAGGGGGAGAAGGTATGGAAAAATGTTGTTGTCTTGTTTATTTAGTTGTAAAGGTAAAGATTTGGTTATAGGAATTTGGAGTCTAGAAACATTCTTCCGGAACATGTATTCTGGAACGTGTTTTGGCAATAAGCATTGACTTCCAAAATAATTTTTCCAAAAGCATATTGTGTACATAACAGAAATCACACTTTGGAAGTATTGCACGGGTGTTCTAGAACACGGAATCCATAATATTTCTAGAACAATGATTCTGGAATGGTACGTTGAAAGATTATTCCAGAAAGAGTATTTCATAATAACAAAATTAGCGTTCCAGAATGATCTTTCCAGAATAGTAATTGTGTTCTAAAATGGTCAATCCAAAATTTAAATTTGCATTCTATAATATCTTTTCTGGAATAATAATTTTACATTAGGAAAAATGTATTCTAGAATGCAAATTTACAATTATGAAAGACATTTTGATTTTTAGATCGACCTTTTTGGAAGGTCAGAAATTACTTTTTTGACAACTTAATTTTCTTTTTGTACAATTAATATGGATGGAGACTTGTACACAGATATATTAGAAGAAGATGACATATGTATGAGTGTAGATGATGTTGATACGAAGTATGTTGTATCTTGTAATGCATTGGATAATAAATGTATGTCACAAGATTGTAGGGATGTGTTTACAACGCATGAGGTAAACATTATAGACACATTAATATTTACATAATATGAGGTTGTCAAGTGTATTTGATAAATGAAATATAAAGTTATACTATGTTTTTGTAGGTATTCACTACTCAAAATGAGTTGTTGCACTGGGCACGAAGGGTTGCATATAATTTTAGCTTTGTTATTGTTATGTTATGGTCAAATACAAAAATTGGGCAATAAGGAGGGAATATGTAGGTATTATTAGGTTGAGAGAGAGAGGTAAATACAAACTTTACAAAAAAATACTTGGAAGTAACTTCCACTGGAAGTAGGAAATGTGATTGTTCTTTTGAATAGTGAGAGAAACTGCTAAAAGTAGGTGAAAGATGAATTGTGAAATTACTTTGTGTTTCTCATGATCGCGACTTGACAAATACGGTGGTAGGTCATCCATATGCTAGTAAAAACAATCACCTTGGATCCTATGAGATATGATCTGAACTTATCCAGGGAAAAATGGCCAACTCCTTTTCTGTAGTAGTGTAGTTAGATTGAGCAGTGTCTAAAGTTCTAGAGGCATAATACATCACATGTGACAGACCATCTACTCGTTGTGCAAGAACAACTCCAAGTGCATAATTTGAGGCATCACACATGATTTCAAAAGGGAGTGTCCAGTCAGGGGATTTTATATTTGGTAGTGTCACAAGTGCTGCTTTAAGGGCATCAAATGCCTTTTTGCCTCCTTCTCCAAAATCAAATAATACATCATTTTGCAGCAAGTTAGATAAAGGTAGTGCTATCTTGTTGAAGTTCTTGATGCCTATAAAACCCCTACATGGCCAAGAAAAGATCTAACCTCTCGAACAAAAGAGGGGTAAGGTAATTATGAAATAACATTTAGTTTTGCAAGGTCTACCTGAATGCCCTTTTCATAAATTATATGGCCAAAGACTATGCCTTGTGACACCATAAATGACATTTTTCACAGCTCAAAACAAGATTATTTTCTATGCACCTACCAAGTACCTTATTAAAGCTAGCCAAACAATCATTAAAAGAAGTACCATAAATGCTGAAATCATCCATAAAATCTTCTATGCAATGATCAATCAAGTCAGAAAATATGCTCATCTTACAATGCTGGAAGGTTCTAGGCGCATTGCACAAACCAAAGGGCATCCTTCTATAAGCAAACATTTCAAAGCGGCAGGTAAAGGTAGTCTTGTGTTGATCTTTTGGTGCAATACAAAACTGGAAATAACCAGAAAAACCATTCAAGAAATAGTAGTGTGTCTTACCTGCTAGGTGCTCAAGCATTTGATCGATGAAAGGAAGGGGAAAGTGGTCCTTTTGTATGGCTTGATTCAAGCGTCTATAATAAATACAAACACTCTAGTTGTTTCGCAATCTAGTGGGAATAAGTTCATTACGCTCATTCTTTATCATTGTTATCCAAGATTTCTTGGGAAAAACTTGAATCGAACTTACCCAGGTGTTGTCAGAGAGAGAGTATATGATACCATCTTGTAATAGCTTGGTGGCCTTTTTCTTCACCATATCAATAATCTGTGGATTAAGTCAGCGCTGAGGTTGTCTCACAGGTTTTGGCCCTTCTTCTAGTAGAATTCTATTCATACAAATAGCAGGGTTGATACTTGGAAAATATCCAACCAATGACTTTCTTGTGCTCTCTTAATCACCTGTAACAGTTTCTGCTCTTGTTCATCAGATAGAGCAGTGGAGATAATCACTAGAAATTGTTCTTTTTTTTTCAAATAGGCATACTTAAGATGATCCGGGAGTGGCTTCAGTTCAAGTGAGGGTAGTTGGATGATGGACGATAATGGTCTAATGTTGATAGAAACTTTAGCAACCTGCAATTTATCGGGGTTAGAATGGTCTAATGTTGCCAAGTGTGTATCAACAACATCTTCTTTAGTTGCAAAACCTGCATCACAAAAGTTAGAACAATTTAGACCATTAGATGATATAAACTCATCTATCTCAGCGTCTGTCCAATCAATTAAATCAGAAAGATCATAGTCCCCTAAAAAGTCATTATCATCCAAAATGTCAAGATGATACATAAAGTGATATTCAATCGGGTGTTTCATAGCGTCTAGGATATTGAACTGCATTAGTGTGTCTCCAAACTCCATAGTCAGTGTGCCTGCGTGAACATCAATCTTGGTGCGTGCTGTCTTCAGGAAAGACCTGCCCAAGATGATGGTTGTTGCACTAGAATGTGATTCTTCTCCACCCATGTCAAAAATGTAGAAATTTGTAGGAAAAACAAGTTTATTTACTTGAATAAGGACGTCTTCAAGAAGTCCTGCAGGTTGAACTATGCTCCTATTAGCGAGTTGAATGACTATGCCTGTGGGTTTAAGAGGACCAAGAGACAAATAAGTAAACACAGATAAAGGCATAACATTTATAGATGCTCTTGAGTCAAGCATCGCATTTTCAAATTGGTTACTTCCTATTATGCAAGGAATGTTGAAAATGCCTGAGTCTTTACATTTTTCAGGTATTGCTACCACCGACTTTTCAATGAGAGCAAAAACATTCCTTCCCATGTTTACCTTTTCATTTCCTTTAAGATGCCTTTTATGTGTGCACAAATCCTTAAAAAATTTGGTATATCTAGGAATATGTTTAATAACGTCTAGCAGAGGAATGTTCACCTCGACTTTTCTGAATGTCTCAAGAATCTCCTTGTCAAATTCTTCCATTTTTTTGCTCGTCTGAACAACCTTTGTGGAAAAGGAAGAGGAATAGATGGTCTATCAAGATAGGAAGTTCCTCTTTGTACATCAACTTCATGAGACGGTCTAGGAGGAACGTCTATGTCATTATTGTTTGTGTTGGCACTTCTTTGACCATCATTCGTTGGAGTAGTTATGTTGGAGGTGTTAGACGATCTCAGTTGGTCGTCTACTTTGGTGGGTTTTTCCACAGGTGCTTGCAACTGAGTGCCACTTCTTAGAGTGATAACACTAAAATTCTATGGATTGATGGTCGTTTGGGAGGGAAGCTTATCAGACCCTTTTGATTTTATCTCATTCATGGTAGTGGCTAACTAACTAATCTGATTTTCCAAGTTATGAATGCTTGCCTCTGTTCTCTGTGCTCTTTGATCTGTTCTTTGTTTTGTTCTCAGTTGGAACTGCATGTTAAATTCAACCATTTACTTCATTATATCCTCTAGAGAAGATCCACCTTTTGTTGTACTGCAACTGGTAATGGAAATGATTGTTGTTGTTGGTATAAGTGGGGATAAAATGGTTTGCTTGCTCTAGTATTATGAGATTGGAAGGGAACAAAAGATTGTTGTTGTGAGTTACCCCACCTAAGATTCAGATGATTCCTCCAGCCCGAATTATACTTATTGGTGGACAAATCATGGTTGAATGGTTGTTGAGGTGAGTTAGATTGTCTACCACCATTAAAGATGTTTGCAACATAGGCTTGAGGACATTCAACATTGTTTTCACCTTCAACTTTTTGAAGAGTGGGGCAAGCATCAGTGGCATGGTTAGTTGTACAGATTCCGCATACCTTTGCAACTATCTAAGGCATAGTTAGCTGCTTCATCATGGATGTGAGGTTGTCTAACTATGCCTGGTTGTCCTCCCATGAACTCCACGAATAGGTACTGCAAAGTTGCTACCTGTGTGGAGTTGTTGATTGTTAGAAGCCATGATCTCAATCAATTGTCTTGCAGCAAATGGCCTCTTATCAACCAAGGCTCCTCCACTGGCAACATCTATCATTTGTCTATCAATAGCCATTAGACCCTCGTAGAAGTATTGTATTAGAAGTTGTTCGTGAATTTGATGGTATACACAACTTGTGCATAACCTCTTAAATCTTTCCCAATATTCATAGAGACTTTCCATGTTCTATTGCTTGATCCCGCATATTTCCTTTCTTATTGATGTGCCTCCAGATACCGGAAATAATTTTTCAAGGAACACTCTTTTCAACCCTTCCCAACTAGCCACTGACCCCGTCGGCAAATAGTATAACCAATCTTTAGCTGCATCTTGGAGTGAAAAAGGAAAAAGCTTTAAGCTTGATGTGCTCCTCTGAGACCCCAGCTAGCCTCATGGTGGTACACACTGTACGAAACTCTTTAAGATGCTTATGTGGGTCCTCACCCAAAAGGCCATCAAATTTAGGCAACAAGTGTATCAAACCAGATTTAAGCTCACATTGCACATCCACATCATGGTATTGGATACATATAGTTTGGATGGAAACTTCTGGAGGGGCAAGTTCTCTAAGAGTTCGTTTGTCCATAGTTTTAGAATTAGGATTTATAGTTGATAATGAACTAGAAGACTTTGTATCACTAGACATGTATTTCAACAAAGGTATGAATGTGATTGAATTTGACCTTGCATCAATGAAATCCCTAAAAATCTTCTTTTTTTCAAATTAAGAAGCAAACTAAGTCAACTCTCAGGAAAGAGAGGTGAGTCACAAGCGTACAAACTTAAAAATCAAGTATTTCCTAGCCAAAGTCTTTCCTGAATAGCTTTCCAATTAAAAAAAATAAAAAAGTAGCAGCTAAAAAGTCTACCCTAAATACAAAATCCTATGTATAAAAAAACTAATGCAAATGTTACACTTAATGCTTAAAAAAATATATAGAGAAAAAAATTATGCAAAATAAAATAA
>Ga0123341_1000680_pt1 | contig 22401 bp, 13 predicted proteins | sample Turbeapinknodule_FD_89959 | JGI IMG/M metagenome (GOLD analysis project Ga0123341, IMG submission 89959) | Root nodule microbial communities of legume samples collected from Mexico - Turtle bean Mexico pink nodule | ecosystem: Host-associated > Plants > Roots > Nodule | place: Mexico: Nepantla...
AATTTAAATAGATATGAATTACTCTCGTAATTAATGTTAATTTTTATTTTTTAAAATTTTGTTATATTCTCTGATTGTGTTAACCTCTTTTTCCTTTTTTTTTTTCTTTATCAGCATGCTATAAGAAAGAAAAGGAGGAAAAGTAAATGAGAGGAGCATTATTCCTCTTAAATATCATTTGTGATATTCCTCGTTATTAATTAAAAAATATTAAATATTAAATAAAGAAAATACCGAAATAAGTAGACATGTAAAAGTATATATTTTTATATATGATATTGTATATAATATAATCTTAAAATATATTTCTTTCAACAAATAATTATACTATTTTCAAATAAATTTAAATATTTGAAATTGGAAATAATTAGATAGAAATAAAGATAAAATAAAATCATATTTGAAGTCCAAAAACACATGTATGAAACCTCTTAAACCCTAGTTTCTTCCTGTGTCTGCTTCTCTTCTTAAAAAACCCTACAAACACTCTCTGTATCACAAATTCGAACCTTTGAATCTGAATCATGCCGCGAAAGAAGAAAAGCCATGACCCATTCTTCACCAACGATTCCCGAAAACGCCAGAAGCCCAATGGCAAACTTGACCGCGACGATGAAGAAGATGCCGAGATAGAAAGCGATTTTGATGAAGATGGCTTCTTCGCCGGCGTCGACGACGGCTCCGGTGAGGACCAGGAGGAAGAAACAGGCGCGGAGGCGCGGAAGAGAATCGCGCAGGACTATCTCCAAATGGTTCGGAAAATAGCGCAGAAAGAGAAGGAACAAAAGGACAGTGAGGAGGAAGAAGAAGGCGGTGATGAAGAAGACGAAGAAGGAGCAAGAGACTCGCTCGTGGCTCAGAAGTTGATAAAGGAGCAAAATGAGGAGAGTGGACGCGTCAGAAGAAGCATTGCTTCAAGGTTTGTTTCATTCGTCACCAATTGTTTGTGTTTGCGTTTAGATTTTGATGGAACCCTAAGATTTGGTTGTTTGATATTTTAGGGTGAAAGTGAGTAGTGATGAAGGGTTTAAGGTGTTGGTGAAGCACAGACATAGCGTTACAGCGGTGGCTCTGTCTGAGGATGATTCGAAGGGCTTTTCGGCGTCGAAGGACGGAATAGTTATGCAGTGGGATGTGAATAGTGGGCAATTTGAACGGTATAAATGGCCCAGTGATTCGGTGTTGAAATCTCATGGCTTGAAGGATCCACAAGGCTCGGCTGCAAAGCAAAGTAAGCATGTATTGGCTTTGGCTGCGAGCTCGGATGGTAGGTATTTGGCGACTGGAGGCCTTGATCGCCATATTCATATATGGGATACTCGTACCAGAGAGCATGTTCAGGTGCCTCTTTATTCTTTCAAATGAATAGTAGGAATGTAGTATGATAAGTGGCTAGCATTTTTTTGCTGGCTAAAAGTGCAGATAGAAGAGTAGTTGATTTTTTATTTACTGATTGTTTTGGATTGGGCCGCTTGTATTTGTATTTTTCTGCATTTTACAGTCATTGTTGTACGTTTAGCCTTTTTGTTAAAGAGCTGATTTGAATGTAAACAGGATACTACACAGGGTTTGTTTGACAAAGTAAAATGTGAAGTAATTTACTTGCTTTGGTTTGTTGTTGTCTTTGCTAACACAGTACACTCAATGTTTAGAAAACCATAGGCCTGTTTTCGCTAAATTTTTGAAGATTTTGGACTGTTTAATTTGGGATCGGATTGCTGATATTGGATTGTAATTGGTTTTACAGGCTTTTCCAGGTCATAGGGGTCCTGTTTCTTCCCTTGCTTTTAGGCAGGGAACCTCAGAACTTTTTTCTGGTTCATTTGATAGGACAGTTAAGATATGGAATGTTGAAGACAGAACTTACATGAATACTCTATTTGGCCACCAAAGTGAAGTATTAAGTATTGATTGCTTACGCAAAGAAAGGGTACTGACTGCTGGACGTGATCGTAGCATGCAATTGTTTAAGGTAATCTCCTAGAGATATTTTTAAGTATTTGACTAACTATAATCTATGTTAAGTGTTCATTTATTTCTCCTACTGTTGCTCTGTTCTTTTTTTATCTTCGTCTGGAAAATATTCAAGTGATTGAGTAGAAACTTTTATCAGCTAACTATTTTTTTCTTGGGTTATTCTAATTTCTGTTTTATTGACTTATTATTTTTAACTATTGTTTCTGTATTCTCCCTAATTTAGGTTCATGAAGAGTCACGTCTTGTATTTCGTGCTCCTGCATCCTCCTTGGAATGCTGTTGTTTTGTTAATAATGAAGAACTCTTGTCTGGTTCGGATGATGGAAGCATTGAGCTATGGACTGTAATGCGAAAGAAGCCTGTTTACATTTTGAAGAATGCTCATGCTTTACTGGTGGATAGCATGAAATCTGAACAAAAGGACAGTGAAAGACTTCCCAATGGAAACTTAGGTAAAGTATTATGTTTGTTCAAATTTCCCTTCAAGACAAATGTCTCAATATTGACTGTTCCTTCAACAGTTTAAATAAATTTTTGTCGAATAGAAAATACTTATGATGTGTGCAACATGTTTTCTTTCTTTTTCTTTTGTGCTTTCTGAAAGAGTTGTGATGGACGCACTAAATGCATGTGATACAACATTTCTTGTAACAGATTTGTGAATATCCCTTCATCATTTATTGCATGCAACAATATTCTCTCTTTTCTCTCAGTTGTATAGTTTGTTGTACGAGTTAGTGTACAAGTATCATCTACCTCTTTGAATATGCTGTTTTATTTCCTCCATGATTCTGTATTCACTTACTCCTTTAATGTATGCTCAAGATATAACAAAGAACATCATATTTTGCTGTTGGCTTACTTTTACAATACAGAGGTGTGAATTTATAATACATTTGCTAGTTATAGCTACCCTTGTCTTAATATCCTAAAGTGATACCATTGTCTTCACCATGCAGAAAATGGTTACCACCATCCTGAGAACCACCATTGTATGTCAGTATTCTCTTGGGTCAGTGCAATCACTGTTTGTAGAAACAGTGACCTCGCAGCATCTGGGGCCGGCAATGGTTTTGTTCGATTATGGGAAGTTAAAAGTGATTCAAAAGACATTAAACCTCTCCATAATGTGCCATTGGTAAGTGAAAGGAATTGCAGTTAAACTCAAGTTACTTTTCCTAGATAATTTTTTCGTGGATTTTGATTATAGTTATAGCCTCCGCTGAAAAAGGCTGTTGTTTTTTGTTTTTGTTCCTGTTGAATGTCGCTCTCTCTAGAGCCCTGTTTTTTAGTGAACAATTCTCTCCCCTTCTATACAAACCTTACTCTTATGCCATGTGATGTATCATTAAGGTTGCTCAGAGAATGGTGTAGATACTCAACATGGAAAACCTGCTTCCATTATATAGTTGTCAATTTGTACATTGCATTTTTTTGTTTTACAAAGAAATCAAGTTTTTACTTTTGAAGTCAAAATTAATTTCCAAACACGTAATTATTCATCTTTCTGGTATTGGATTTACATTTGTACTGTGTTATTTGCAGCTTAAGAATCCACTGGCATTTAATCAAGCTTTTTTTGCATTTCAGGTTGGATTTGTGAATACCTTGGCTTTTGCAAAATCAGCAGAATTCTTAATTGCTGGAGTTGGACAGGTGAAGTTTTACTCATGCTATGCACTGCTAGTAATACCATATTCTATATTTGTCTTAACACTTAATGAAATTTATATTTAATGTTATCGTTGACTGAAAACTATCTGAGCATTTTAACTTTCTGGTTTTAAAACTTGACAGTTAGTTGTCAAGGATTAGTAATAGGATGATAATAAGGAAATTGACACGGTGTTAAGTTTTCTTATTAATATTTCTCTTTAATAGGTCGATTTTGTGTTCTCTTGTTCCCCACCCTCCTCCCTAAAACTCTTTACTTCCAACATTTTTAATAAGAAACTGTCTAACTGTCAAATTTCCAGTTTTAGCTTGTGATTGTGAGGCATCTCGTATTATGTGATTAAAATTACAGAATTGATAGGATTAAAGATTTCACACATCCTAATTTCGTTGCACTCAGGTGTCAGTCTTGTCCACAGCTGTAGTAAATTTTGCACTTATTTGTATTTCAACTATAATGGGATTCAGCTCTTTAGGTGTTTGGTCAAAATGTGTAAGGTGGGGACACATTTGCTCCTATCCATATTTTTTCTTCTACTTTTTTTCATTAGGGCCTGATTAGCATATTCCTACGTATGAATATCCATTTATTATCTTGATTAATTGTTACTCTTTTTCCTGCCATTGTAACTGTGTTAGAATTAGTGGTTTTTCTTCTGTCAGTAAAGATGTATTTGGCTTGCAGGAACCTCGTCTTGGAAGGTGGGGACGTAACTCTGAAGCACGAAATGGAGTTTCAATTCTTCCTCTTAAATTGTGAGATGAGGCAATGAACATTGTACCTCCTCAATTTTGATATACGAAATGTAACATTGAGTTGAATGTCTGTCTGTGATCTTAATTATATGTATTGGTTACATTTTTTTATTATAAATAATTTGTTTTTGCACGTTTGTATATGATTTTGAAATCATGGAATGATTTTTTTCAGCAGAAAGATTATTTAGGTAATGACCACTAAAATTCAGAAAAAGTCCTTTTCCCCACCACCTGTTTCAATACAGTTCAACTTTCCAATGATCTAAAGCCTCGTAACACAAATTTATCAGATGTACTAAATCTTCATCTTCGTTTAAGGCAGCTTTCTACTATGCATATCATGTCCACTTAATTGTGACTACTGAGGAACTTAAGTTGCCTACATTTTTGTATAAATTGAGTGAGAATTAAAACAATACAAATTTAGTGTAGGTTGATAAAAGACAATTAAGGTAGTTTCCTATCATAATATAGCAATTAAGAACTAATAAGGTTTGTATTTATCAAAATCTATTTATGGTTCCTGTACGAATTTATCATTGAGGTAAGTACTTTAATGTTTGTTCGCTTATCTGACATTGTCGTTAGTTGAAAGTGCGTTTTAGGATGTGTATTAAGAGAATTTATTTTATACCATTTCATTACCAGAACTTCCGTTTGACCAGAATCAGAAATGAAAAATGTTACTACGCATTAACGGTATGCCCAAAATTGAAGACAATGCATTCAATCAATCAATGATGTTTATTTTTACTCTAAAAAATTACTGGTTGTTCAGAGTAATATAACCTAAATCGTGAAACACTACTCATAAAAGATCAATGCATAGAAATTCAATGTAACTTGTTACATCCAACCAGGAAGTCTTTCCTAAGTTGATTCTGAAGCAACTTATACAATATACTGGGACAAGTCAATACAAGTTTCAGAACCCGAAGGTTCATGTAACAATGAAACGAATCTTGTTCATCTCAGAAAACTCATAATTACAAAACGTCCTCCCCTACCCCCCATGTTTTGGTCTTTTCCCATTTTCAGTATGCTTTCTGAGGTTCAAGTCCGTATCAGCAACCATCTCAGGCTCTTCAATGCTAAAGACCCAACATCATTTGAGCTTGGGCAAGGAACTTCCTATAAAAATCATCATACAAGGTTACTTTGAACGATTGAAAAAGTCAAGCAAGGAACCCATTTTCATACCGAAACATTTGGATCGGAGAGACGTATTTATATGAACAGTTAATACGAAAAGGGGGAAAATTTAGTAGCACCTAATTGGGCGAGCTAAACATTTGATATGAACAGGTGAAGAATTCAGTACCACCTAACAGCATGAGCACATCAAACATTGAATTTATAGCTTCAGAAGTTGGTGGGAATAAAATTCAATACTCCTATTAAAAAAAAAGCGTGCAGAGAGGTCTAAATGCTCTTGCCCAGCCAGACTCCAGGATGCACTTTTCCCACCTGATTAATTTTGCATGATTAGCTACCCAAGCCAGTTGACAGGAATTTACATTATCTATTCATGTTCGACTCCTTTATTGTTGTCAGTTGTGTCCTTGTTACTGTTTCCTCCTACCTCAGCGACTGACCCATCCACAGAAGTTGGTGCACATGAACTTGGATTTTCACTAACTGTTTTAGTTGGCTCAGAGGTTACAGGGCTGGAGTTATCGAGAGACACTGATTGCAAATCAGTAGCTAACTGCTTATCCTTTGTTACTGCAACACTGGATGATAGAGATGATGATTCAGCTGCACCAGGATCATTGTTATCGTTGTTCCCAATTTCCCCATTCGGAAGAACATCAGAAGGGTCATTGGCATCTGAAGATTCCCTCCACTCAACCCACTCAACAGGTTTATCTGTCCCACCATGTTCTAATTTTAGTGCTGCTTCGGGAGAAGATGTTGCAGTGTCAGCTAACTCCTCATCCTCACCAGCAACATCATCTCCACTGGCTTTTACAATACCCTCCTCAGCATTAGGTGATGGAGAAGCAAGGGAACCGGTTGAGCGCTCATTGGCCACTCGATCTCTATCCTCCTCGAAAGCAAACCAGTTGGAATTTGTGAATAGAGATCCACTGCATATGCCAAGCCATAAGGTATACATCCAAAGAATGTGAAGAACAACTAGGCAAGACGTTAAATACAAAGTAGAAAACTGACACATACGATCAAGAAAAGCACACCATTTACCTTTCATGGTCATCTCCCAACCGCAAAGAAGATATAACAACTTCTGCAGATTCATCATCAAAATAGACATCCTGCAAGATTCATACTGTTAGATATTTTATCATGATAGTAAATCAAATCTCAACCAAAAATCCTAAGACACATTAGTAATGTCTATTAATTTACATAAACATGAGAAATCAGCCCTAAAAGAAAGACACTTGCAAACTTCTATGATGAAAGCCATTAATTTGCTTAGCACAAAGCTGCAGATAGGCAAAATTTATGTGATGGAGGAGTTCAAGTCACTATAAGACATATTTATATTAACCTGCACAAATTCAACTATATATTCACTTAACCTAAACTCCAAGACTAGATTTTAACATATAAGGAGGAAAATATTATACCTCATCATCTCTTTCAAGAGAGCCATGAACCTGAAACACACACACATTGGTCAGGAATCAAGAGCTAAACATAGCATATAACTACTAATGACACAAACCGATAAGCAGTAGTATCAACCCAACCATAAACAGGAGCATAATAAAGAATTATCACCACCTAAAAATGAAATCAGCCATCAGAATTTATCATTCTACAATGCACAATGAACAAATTGGTCACTACATCAGCCGTCACATACTTTGAGAATAAACTATTAACTGTAGACAAGTAACATAACTCCTATAAAAAAACATCAGAAAGCAAATACTGGCAAAGCCATGTGCATTCACTCTGCTCTGATTAGCTAAGAATTGGAAGGGATTTGACTCTTGCAAATCAGTTTCTCAAAAAGTTGTAGACTGCCTTTACTACCTAACGTAAAAAAAGTTCACATATAAAAAGTTCTTTTGATATAGTTGAATCTTCTTGATATACACACCATAGAAATAAATTTTGCAGGTATTTCATATACTTCTGGCCATTATGGAGAAAACAATTCTAAGGGCCTTGTGAGCATAAACCAACATCATATCATCAAGTGAGTGTTAATGACGTTGATATATATATATAATAATAATCCTTTATCAATCTCAGAAAAATTCCAGATATTTTTGTTCTTCCATTCAGAGCTATACAACAAATGACACTACGAAATGCACATTCAGCTGCAGGCAGACAGGAGATGCCCTGAAAGAACTGTAATGTACCTCTTCAATGTCATCATTATTGTAAATGCCATAACGGAAGGCTTGACTTAAGTTATTTGCTAATGCCGCAACATCATAGTCCCGATCTTGATAATCATCCTCGTCACTATCCCTATTTCTGTCATGCAATGCTGTTGGCCTCCTGTTACAATCAATTAATTAAGAATCATCAAAAGAGACCAATACATAACCACATGAGGACCTACTTTGAAGCTACATAAAAAATACACTCAATCCCAACAGTAATAAGAAAAGTATTGAGTAACAGGAATCAAGATCGTGCTCAAGCTTGAGGTTCCAAGCATGTATGACAGATCAGCATGCATACAGTAGCATAAAAAAAGACTTTTGAAAAGGGACTACGTATTCTGGAGGTCAAAGTTCTCTTGGTTTAGCGAGCAATGGCCTATTCCTCTAATGGGAGCATTTATCTCAATTGAGAAAGGTATATTATACTCTGATGATTCTAATGGTTGCTATGACGTTATGTTTATGGCTCTAAGAAAAAATAATAAAATATCAATCTGAACTCCAAAGATTCTAACCAGGACTTCTAAGAGCATGATGGCCTTCAAGGAAACAGGCAAGTCTTAATTTTTCAGCTCATTCAGACAGTGCGCATGCAGATTAACCAGGGAGATATAACAAGATAGTGCCAGCTAAGAAAAGCAACATACCCACAAGCCCATTGATAGACATTCTCCACAGCATTGCGATTGGATAGAACACCCAGGTACCAATCTGTCCAATCACTATTTCCCTGTCAATTTAAGAAGTTTGAAAATGAGCTTCAAGACTATGTACTAAACTTTTAACATTCATTTTGTTCAAATACATATTAAAAAATCAGACAATTACTTACTGGGAAAAGAAAGAGAATTGATCAAATATCAGAACTAAGTTTAAACATTCACAAATCATACCACAAAACTTGCTGGAGACATAGTAACAGACCTGCAAATGTTCCTGAATCACACTGTTGTTATTCCCTAATTGGACAAGTTTGTTAGCTATACGGGTTAAGTGTCCTATGCATCCTATCCTGGGTGCTGATTTACCCTCAGCGGGTATTGTTGCCTGCAAAAATATTTGCAGACATAGAAAATTAAAATATGTATTCATCCCAAAATATTTTTTAATTTTCATTAAATATTGTATCAAAACATAGAGCAGAATAAACCAATTTAACAATACAATACTTCCGTGCAAGGGAGAGGGGGCAGGGGAATCATGTACCTTGTTTGTATCAGCTTCCAACGTGAACTGCTTTTCTGCCTGAATAATTTTCCCAACAAAATCACAATGATGCAGAAGGTGTTCCAGAAGAGAAGAATTCTTACTCTCCAAGCAAGATGTTATAATGTTTTCCACATGGTGATGCAAAAAGTTATTGTATGGGTACCTACAACATTCAAACATTGTAGCAAGGCATGAGACTAAATGACATGGCACAAGATACCAGAATTGCAAAACTTACTCAAAGAATAAGTCTATAATTCTTTGCACTGCTCCAAGATCAATCAATTTCTTCTCAGCAGCTTCACCACCAACAGTTACTAAGACTGATATGAACTCTACAATCTGAAAGAATAAATGTTCAGTTAATATTATTTATGAGCTACAATATTACTTTTCAACTCTTCAAAGATCGTGAACCCCAAACATTAAAAAGACAATAACTTCTGAAGGTATCATCATGACAGCACATGTTCAAAAATAGTCTACCAATTTCGAACAGATTCGAATCAAATATACAAATAGAGCAATTTCAAAATAATTCATTTACCTTTAAACGATGTTTACCAAGAGGTGGTTGTAATTTGCCAAAAGTAGTTAGCAAGAGATTTTCGGCAGAAGAAACATCTAACAGCTTGAGTAAATCACCTGCACAGTAAGAGCTAGATCAGCATTTTTTTTCTCTTATAGAACCAGTCACATAAAAATTTAGAAAAAAAGAATATACATCCAGACATAAATAACTCACGATTAAGTTCGAACTAATTTAGCAAATTGAAGTGAACCATTTTTCAAATATGAAATGAAAATCATAAATCAGTATAACACGAATTTTACATGTTAGATGTGATTATTAGTGACGACCTGGCTTACAACCTAATTGAAAAGCATAAAATTTATTTTTTGCTTGAGGGGAAGCGGTGTTTTAATTAAAGCAATGGAGGAGAGAGGGAGAGACCAAAAGAATAAGGAAATTGGAAAGAAATAAACCAATAACCCCAAGAGTGTTAGGCAACACTAATACACTCTTCTATTGCTTAAAACTTATTGATAACCAGAAAATCATGACATGTTCATTAAACAAGGATATGGGACCTGAATGTTAGTGATTTCCAATAAACTTAAACCCACAAGAGTGTGTACCCAGAATTTTTCTTCTCCCAAAAACCACATTAAGCCATTCAGAAGTAGCATATTATATTACATTGAAATCAACTACACACTAGAAGGCATAAGTAGCATGCACAAATTGGTAACGAGAATTTATGACCTATGATATGCAATTACCACTGGCAAAATTTGACGAGGTACTTGTGCACTTTATTGAGTGGTTTCTTTGAATTTTAAATATGATAGAACTAACAAAAACTCCAATATAACCCTAAATACGGCTACACAAACATTAGCCTCAGCTTAATGCAGCTGTAATCATGAATACCACCACAACACTATTCCAGAATGAGACAGCCAGCAGTCATGAGAAAGGCTCCTCGCAATGTCATTTCAGTGGCACTTTTGGCTGAAATCTGAAACTACCAATTACCATGGTGGCTATTTGAGAACATTATATATAGCTCAACATTATAATGCTAACAAGATAACTTTTAAGATTTAGAAGAAACAGGTTATTTGAAGGTCAAGGTGAATGGATGAAGTCTTACCTAGGCTTTCTAGCATGCCTTCCACAGTCTCAGGATTTGCAGTTACAGTAGATCCATTAGTCATTTGGCGATTATATGCATAATAAGCTCCAAAAGTATGTCTCTTGGGGTCTAACAAAGATATGCATACAGATAAGGAGTTTACAAGAACAGATTTTGGCCGAGAGACTTCCAGTGCATGACGGAATAATCTTCCTATAAAGCTGCAGATATATGATGAAAAATGTTGGTTAAAGAAAAAGATGCACAAACTTCCAAGTGATGAAAACTAATCTAGGATTCCACTAATAACAAAAAGCAAGTCCTCAAACAAATCTACCTAGGACTGGAGATTTTTGCAGAAAGCCCTGCAGGAGCAAATCGTGTAATAGCACAGAGAGTTTCTGCTGCATTAGCATGTATTTCTGGAGAATCCTGTAAAAGACATACCAAAAGAATGCATAGTCAATGAAAACATATTGGCTGGCCTTCGCAATAAAGAGAATTTGGTTTATAAACATTATCCTTATTCTATTTATTGTACGTGTTTACTGTGCAAGTCATACATATCCTTATGTGCAAAAAATAAACCGCCTAAGTGAAAAAGAAATTGGCATTGTATATTTGTTCTAAAACTCAAAAAAAAATCTAAATGCATCACAAATACATTTTCAATTTAATCTACATGATTGCTTCCTCATAACCTAAATATTTTGTGGGCTTTCATATTTAAGTTGGGTGACTTTTCAGATATAATTATGTTCTGTATATTATTAATAATAATGTGAGTAATACGTCATTAGGCTTCAAATCAACATTTTTATAAAATTCCGTTATTCCCAAGTAATCATTATAAAAAAATTAACATACAGGAAACAGTTGTCAATCCCAAATAATGGTGTGAAGTGGTCAACCCACTAAATGCCATTGCGGGCTAGAGGGGAGCAGGATGGCCGCTGTTGTAACTAATTAGAATAAGAATGATTGAAGAGGGTACAAAAAAGAAAATCAACCGCAAGGACAAAACAAGACTAGGCAGCAAAGATCAATGTCAGCTAGAAACAGACAATTTTGCCAGAAAAAATGCCTAAGAGATCTCAGGGACATAAAGAAACTACGGAGAGAAGAGGCTGCAGTCACAGCTAGGGTGAAAAAACATTGAAATGGCAGAAATGTTGCCAGAGAAAGGTGGATACTTGGGGTTGAGCATGGGTTTTACCCTTTTCCCAACCCAACAAAAAAATTGTGACCAACCCATTTATTTAACCCAAACCCAATCTATACCCTAAATAAGTGAGATAATACTGGGTTAAACCAACTCTGCTATACAATATATAAATTTTAGCATTACATAAATTCAAATAATAGAAAATACTTATAAAACTTAAATTAAGCTATATTTAAAGTAATAAATTGATACTAAATATACTGTTAGGATCCATTTACATAAAATGTAAGGGTTAGTAAAAAAAACATTGTATAGAATGCATTTTAAATATATCCAACTATTAAATTTCATATTCTTTTAAATTAGATCATGTATCCAAACCTTCATACAATTTTAAAGCTATTTAGAAGTTTATTACATTACTTCATTTTAATGTATAATGATATTCAACAGTTGGATTGATTAAATTTGCATTCTATAAAAAGTTACTGAAGGTGTAATTTAAATAACTTTTCACCTGGTGTAAAGAATCCTAACCAATAAATATAATATCATGTTATACAAATATTCAATATTAAATAAAAAAGTTATTATATTAGTAATACACAATTATTCATTAAACTTGGAATTTCAAGACAACCTTCCAACTAAACCATGTGGATGGCTAGAAACACAATCTAACCTCGTCCTTAAAAAATGCATCAGGTCTGCTTTTAAAACCAAAACCTGTCCAAATCAACTTTGAGTCAGGCAAGGCTAGCAGATTGGATTGGGTTATGCTCACTTCATACTAAGAGCATGCAAGTGACTGCGAGAGTAGGATTTCAGAATTCTGATTCAAAGGAGAGGAAAAATCCTTAATTAACCCCCACGATATGAGGCTCTTTCATCAGTAAAAAAAAAATCTCCAACACACTTCAACAGCACTCACTCACTCCAGCTGCAATCTTCCAGGATTTTGTCTGGCTAGTGACGGATCTTTCAAGGGGCCAAGAGAGACCATGGCTCCCCCAAAACTTTTCTCTAATTTTTTTTTTATATATATATATATACACACATCAAATTATACTTTGGCTCCCCAAAATTCTATTCAAGCTTTTGGCTCCCCCAAATTCTATTTTCAAGCTTTTGACTCTCCCAAAATTTTCAATCAAGCTCTGCCATTGCCTCTGGCTATTGTACAGCCATTAAAGCATGTTTCAGTCGCGTCACAACATAATTCAGCAACAGCACCATTATGTGTGCTATTGACAACTATGGAAGAAAATAATACCTCAAATAGAAAAGAACATGATACAGGTAGAACTGCCTCACTCCGAAATTAAATGGTTAATACAAGTCAAATGAGGCACCATGATTTATTATTAAAGTAGTAATAAGAAACGACACTGACAAATAAATCTTAAAGTTCATATGTTCCATATGGTCATAGAAATTCATACAGTATCAATGTGCACATATTTAATTCACTTATTGACCTCATATCAACTTAAAAAATTACCTATTAATTTAATTCATCCAAACACCGACACATAGAAATAATAACATATTCAAATCCTCTACTATAGACTTCCAAAAACTGATGATACTTACTGAAGAACTGAATTTATCCACAATCATCTCAAGCACATTAGTATCTTCAATCCACTGCATTGCATTCACATGACTTACATACATATGTTCATCAGCACCAATCAAGCGTATCAAAACCTGTTATTTAGAAGAAAAAATTACCAATAAAATTACAGATATACAAAAACACACATGCAGAGAATAGAGAGGAGTAGAAATTCAAACCAATGAAAGTAACTGATTTCTAAAATCTAAAAATACTAATTCCCATGCACATATCCAGGCAATAAATACGAGTAAAACGATTTGAACTTACAGCACCAAAGATCACGCTTAATAGGTGAGTATAGAACCATTAAAAATAAAATAAATGTCAAAAACCCAACCTCCATGATAGATGTGATTCCAATCAAGTCAACTAGTTTCTTCACAATTTCCTGGTGAGCCTGGTTAGAAACAAGGACAACATATCAGCAAACTGATGATAAGTGCAGCCCAATGAATGCTAAGACATCAATAAAAATAGAGTAAATTACACAAACACCCCCAAGGTTTATGGAATTAAACTAACACCCCAGTCGTTTTAATTCTACACAAACGTCCCATTTGTTTTAGAAACATTACATTGTCTCCCTATGATAGCCAAATGCCAATGTTGCTTAATAAAGAGGAAGTCAGCAAGGAATTTGTGGAGGATATTGAGAACTTGGGTGAAGATGAGTGAGGAAGACAGGATTTAAAGATATATGAGACGTGACTAAGAAGCATGGAAAGGAGACTTCAAAGAGAATATGTACTATATGTTGTCCCTTTTCTTCATAATATTCTCTAAGCTTGTGTTTGGTTGTGGAGTGATTGTGTGATGAATTCAAGAAAAGAAAAGAATGGTGTGGAAAGGTGGTGGTTTGGATGAGGTGAAAGGGAGTGCACTGTAAAAAAAGGGACATGAGTCCCAGTTTCTTCCATTTTTTTCGTGTAACATATGGGAAAAGGAGGCAAGGATGAGCTAGCAGTGATTTTCTACCAAACTGCACTAGTATTTCAAGTAAACCCCTGCTAGTGAAGTTTGAAAAAGGAGAAGAGAAAGGCAGTGAGGGAATTGTGGAAGGAGTGTTCAAAAGAGCTTGCAAGGAAGACAAAAAAGAAAAAGAAAGTAATAATAGTGATGATTTTTTCGAGATGGATGATGTTGTGTACAGGTGATGAAAATGTTCACAAAATTGATTGTGTATGGAGAAAACAGGAGTATGAACAGTTGTGGTAGTGTAGTTGAGTAGTTGAGTAGGGAGCATGTAGTTCGACAGAGCAGCTACTCCACTGTGCTTACCAAATTGATGTTGATTGTGGTAACTTGGTTGAGTGTGAAAAAGGATATATTATGACATATGACCTCACTTTCCACCCATTTCTTACCGATTTCTATTCTTTTCTTTTCTCTTCCACTCCCTCAATTTCTTTCCTTCAACCAAACAAAGGCTAATTGTGAGTGCTGGGTACTGAATCAGAGAGGAGTGTGAGGACAAATTCTTACATACACAAATCTGTATTTGTTACTGATGGCTTATTAAATCAAAATAAGTAACAGAATTGAGGAATATGAATTAACAAAGCAATAGCACAGCTCTATTTTTCCAGAATCATGACATAATCATAATATTATGTTATCAAAAGAGGATGACAAAAAAAAATCATTCCTCAGACCAACCAACTAGTGTTATTTACATAAATGCATTGCAAGAAAGATATGTCTAAATAAAATAATAAAGAAGTTGTGGACTTACTTGAACATATTGCATGAAAGGAACTGTCTTACGTAACAACAGGCATACAACTACCTAGCAGCATAAGAACTTAATAAATACAATGGTCAAGGTTATTCGTAAAAGGAACTTTGAAAATGAAAAGAAATAATTAAATTAAAAAGAGAAGGAATGAAAATTAAAGAGAATGCTATGTCCAGATATCAATGGAAAAGGGGATTAATTTTTACGTCAATAATTTGAGCCAGAGGGCAAAAGTTAACTCTCTAGTCAGCAGACTTATTTTTGGGCAAGCTCAACTGAGCTCACCCCAACTCTGTTACCTGACTAAACATGCAGTAAGCTTCAAGTTTCAATAAATGAGTACCTTGCTAAAATATCCTGCTAGTAGGTTACTATGGGAGTGATTTAAATCCAAAAACGAGAACAGTAAATTCATCAACTGCAAAAAAGGAATGAGGTAAGCACTACTTAAAAATATTAACCAAAAAGGATTTAAAAGTTGTTAATGACTTACTTCCTCATCCTCTATCAGAGTTTTGAGTATGATATCAACTTCACAAGTAAAAATCTCACAAGCAATAAAGGGAAACCTGTTAAAATATTATAGCAATAAGGTTTCACAGCAAATATCCAGTAAAAGTGAAATTTCATTTTGAGCATCCTACTTAAAAGATCGCTTCTTTTCAGCATCATCTGGAGCTTCTTCAATGATGTATCGTATCAGTTGGTCAACCTGTGCTCTTGCAGACAAACTGCAGCAAACAACATTGAACATTGTTCAGGGCAAATGAATTAAGAGGGTAGTGTGGTCGAACAATCACACAATAATAGATCACATTTGAAAAGAATGAAGGGAATAATTCATCCCAAACGCAACTATCTTATTTGCACAAATTTTGCCAGCTTCAATAATCAACTTGAAAATACTTTGACAACTCTTTGGAAGATCTCGAGATCAATTTATATATTCCAGCTTGGTACTACAATTTGAGGAGGATTGTCAAAATTGTTTAACTTGTTTGAATGGGTTAACTTGTTAGAATAGGTTAACTTATCTTTTCTATTACCTATTTGTAGGAATCGTAGGTTGTTCATATCTTTCTGTAAATCTCTAATATAAGAACCCATATAAATATACAAATCAGTTAAGAGATGAAACCATAAGCATTATTTCCATGTTTTCTCTCTCAAGTATCACTTAGGATTGGTTTTCCTATTTCCTCATATTCCATGTTACCTAGTATTTCATTATCTACATCCTTGTTTAGCCAGAATTATGATTTAGTATTAAAAAACTTATCTCTTCATGTTTAAGTATTAGTGATACAGCATAACCATATCAACATTAACTTCATTCCGAGTATTTAGCCTCTATTCTCTTTACACATAAAGCCCTATAATTTCACTCTATACATTTCATATTATTATTATTATGATTATTAAATGTAGGTAAAACAAAGACACTTTTTTAAAATTGTACTTTCAAACATTTATACCAATGAAATTATTTTCCTTACATAAATAACAGATAGTGATTCTCATAAGTTTACTGTGATGAAAACCTCATGCACTGGGCCACACTTTTGACATTAGTAAGAGTTATTATACTATAAGAAGAATTTCTCCATCCTTTCTTCACTCTCCTTATTCCTGAACAATATTTACTTTTAGACAAAGGAAAGTAAATGAGTATTATTTCAATGGTTAGTTATTTCACATTAATAACTGTTAAGACATGCAAAACGAGTATATCCCTTAATCCTTATTTGTTATCACCACCAAGCTGACAACTTGTTAAGTTCTGAATCAGAATATCAAAGTAAAATTAGGATAAAATGGAAAATCAAAGCCATATTTTGTTTCCTAATCTAATTAATTAAAACGTAGAGGCTCAAGTCCAAATTGTTAAAAAACAGGGTCGGGCTCGCTTTATCTCATCTTCACCCGTAAATAATAATATTAAGCCAAAAAGTACTTGTTCATAAATCAGTTTCTATGATTCTGATAAATAAATTATAATTCACTTCTTAATGATAGTTTCTGATAAAACAAAAGCAGAAAACGGAAAGCAACAGGGTGCATGTTAAGATACTGTTTTGAAAAATACTTCTAGAGTGAGATATTTCTTGTATCTTTTATGCCAAAACAGTTATCAAAGCATGCACTAAAAAATACAGTACAATAATTTGAAATATGAAATCCATTGGCAATAGAAGAAAAGAAGAGCATTACAAATTTATAAGGCGACTATTGAGAGCTTTGCATTCCTGAATAATTTCATCCTCATCAAGTAGTTCATCCAAAGTAAAATTATCCTTATCCAAAATGGTCTCCACCTGCAATATAATACACCAAACAAATAGTAAAATCACCATACCAATAGGCACCTATATTACTTTGAAAAGTAAATCAAATAAATCTATTCTATACCCCAAGAAACAAGCAATAAATATTGGTTTCAAGCCTTTCAAAAACCATCACAACGAACACACTCACATGTACGCATAAGAATTGGGCATACTCATTTTCTTTCTTGCTTCTTTTTGTTCTCTAACAAGCTTCTCTTTTCCATTTTGGATGACATAGTGTCCTCCTTACAGATGTTACTACTCAAGCTCTTCTTCTACTAAACTTAATTTTACAAAAAAAAAAATCCTCACATTGATAATGTACTGGTCTAGGAGAGAAGGAAGAGAAAGAAGGCATAACTTAGTATATCAAAGAAAATGTTACAATGTTCAAGTTACTTGTGAGAAAATGCCTTCTAACAAATTCCAGAAGACAATAAGAAATCCTCCTAACAACAAATAATAGAAGAACTAAAAGAAACGAAAACAAGCCCTCCAAAATCTTCACATATCCATTATGGAAAAAAATCTGTCCACTAACAATGCATATAACACCAAACCAAGGCCAAGAACACAAACCTATTTCACAAAAAGTGAGGAGAAATAAACAGCATTAAATGTGGGCATTTCTGTACAACCGAATGCACTATATAACTATGTAATGTACAGCTAGCAGCACAGTTGTTAAATATTTAGACAGGAAAAAAGATATACACGTCATTGCTAAATTCAAATACTTCGACAATAAGTGGCAGTTCATCATCCTTACCCTGTTTTAAGATAACTAAAATTTGTCACCAACCCAGGTCATGTAAAAACAAGAAACATTAGTTTCATTCAATCTATCTACAGACAACAAAAATCCAAATTCCTCCGCATTACTACATTGATCAGTAACGCACTCCTCACTCCTGTTATCGATCTTCATATATCACTTTCAAAATTCTTAAATACAGAGACTACCCAAGTGTCCTCGACCTGATGTGGCACTAACTACAAACTGGCCAGACATCGCAAGCCATCGCTTCACAATCAGGTAAAGAGTTACATGCACCAATTCAATTATTCAAAACATCCGATTGATTAAACAAATTAGAGAAAAAAAGACACTGGGATCACCCGAAGAGTAAATTAAAGACAATAACGCTCCACGTAGTCACACTTCTCAAGAAACAGACGGAAAATCAAATCCAAGCAAACACCGCATCGAGGAAACAACCGAAACCACCACAAACACACACGAATCAGTGTCGGCGCAGCTTGCGCCAAGAATCGAAGAATGAGAGTGCGGAACTCACCGGCGACGCCGTGGACAGGCCAGCCATGCGCCAGAACATGTTGAATTTGTGAATAAATGACTGGGAATCGAGAAAGCGGAAATCCGAAAACGGATCTGGCAGCCCAGAAACCCTAGTGATGAGCCCCGAATCGAATTGGAAAAATTGTTATCAGAACGGAAACCCTAGAATCGGAAACGACGAGACAGATGAAGATCGAATAGAGAGAGACCAAAAACAACCTTCAATCGCGGGAGAAAGATTGTTTACAAGTGATGAATGAATAATAGCATCACAACCATCATCGTGTACCATCATATATATATGAATTTTAATTAAATTCAAATTTAAATAGCTGGTGCCAGGATTTATTTTTCTTTATGCGCTTTATTAATTTAATTTTATTAAAAATATCAAAATTTGATGAACAATAATGAATTGTGATAGATGATAGCTTTTATTTGAATTTTTGAAAAATAATAATTTAAAATATGTAAACAAAAATGTTTGTAAGAAATTGGGAGTTAGTAATAAAATACACTATTTATGATTGCTCCTCTAAAGTTGGAGGATTATTGTTGTTGTCCACTTGCCAACATGAAGCATTCAAAAAGTGCTCTCAATCCAGATTATATGCTCCTTTGTGATTATATGTTATATTTGTATATTTTAAAATAAATCATTTTAATTGTATATAATTTTTAATTTCAAAAGTATAGAGAGCAAATAAAGTTATTAAGGGTGTATACAAAGACTGAAACAAATTAAAATAATATATAAGGAGAAAAATTATTTTAAAACAAGATAAAAAATGCAATACACATTCATCAGTGTCCATAAAATTGACCAAATGATTAAAAAATATACTCTAGTGTGTATTTAATTGTTATGTTGACTAAATGATTAACTGAGAAAATGATTAAGAAAGGTGTCTAGTTATCGGAACTTCATTTTAATTTCATACTTATAATATTTGTATAGTGATTTACACATAAGTGTTTTACTTATCAAAATATGGCATAAAAAATTCAATGCACATCAATTAGGTTCCATAAAATTGACCGAATGACTAAAAAATATCCTCTAGTGTATTTAATTGTCATGCTGACGAAGTGATTAATTGAACAAATGATTTAAGAATGTATTTATTTTATTCTTGTTGAACTAGAGGATGTTTCACTGAAAGCAATTAATTTTTTTGCTTTTATTCATGTTTTATAGTTATATCATAATTGTACTATCTAACCTATTAAGAACATAATAGTTACTTGGGATACTTAGGTTAAATTAGTTGTAAATTTAAACGATTCGAATTTACTTAACATTCGTTTTTTTATGTTACAAAATCAATCAATCAATCTAAATTTCGTAATTATCATATTGAATATTTTACTAAACTCAAAAATATAATTTTATTTTTGAATAAGTATTAACTCAATCTCATATATTCATCTAAATATTATTATATTCACCTAATTATAATAAGAGCATTTATTAAATTGAGCACGGTTGAAAAATCGTTTGCAAGTATACCACTATTAATTTTTTTCATCTACAAAACTTGACGACCATTTACACATGCATCGTATCATATCAACAATTTGGACATCTACCTTATATGATTTTAGCTCATCCTCAATAAGAACAATTGACGTCATTATGAGACTCGAGTGAAACTATACTCGGACCACAACTTTTACTAAAGTCAACCTATCACATCAATATCATCATGTCGCGAGATGAATCTATATTCCCTCAAAACTCTCAAAACCCATATGGAGATTATTATCCTTTAGAGGAATGAAACCAACTTTCAATATGTCATTTACAACACAAGTTTGAAAAAGATATGGAACTTTTTATGAATTCAACACCAAGACAATGTGCAAGCCCATCAAGATGAAATGTTCGCACAAGCAGCAATTAAACTAAGAAGGAAATGTGCACGAAAATAATAATACTGAATTTAAATAAGCGTTCAAAGACGCTTTAATTTCCTTGACTCGATGAGGTCTCAGAAGCACAAAACGTTGTCTTGAGCGTCACGTCGTTTTATGACAACATGTTGTCATAAGCCAACATGACAACTTAGGTTAAATATCAACCACCTAAGTGACGTAACGTTTTAAAGTTATTAAAAATCATCATTAGATGTAAATATCTCTCATTGATGTTTATAGGAATTTGATCCGTTTCTCGTAATGTTATAATTACTTTGTCATAATTACATTAAGCTCAACTTTTTAAACTAAATGAAGGTTGTGAAGTTTGACCTATAGACTTTGCACATCGAACTTTATGAATAATCTCAAAGTTCAACCTAAAGTTAGTCATGAAAATATAACATATTTTTAAGTTTAAACAAAAATATGACCACAACAAAAGTTCCAAATAAAATTCGATCTTAAAATCGAGTTTTCAAGCTTCAGGCTTTTGAACTACCCAAACTAAAAATATTGAGAATATAATTTTAACTCAAAATTATTTAATCAAACTATATGCAAATTCGAAAAACTCAAATTCAGTTAAATTTTATTTTTTTCCACATAAATTAGCTAAATATTTTATAAGCGATTAATCAACTCAATATTTTGAAAATTACCTTATAAAATATCTAAATTCTTAAGTGAATCACAATTCCATTTTTTATCATATCCAAGTAACTCGACATTTAGTTCTAATTATTTCAGTTCATTTTCTATCAGAACAGTAATAAATTATAAACTGGTTATAATAAAACTTAGATACTAAAAACTACTTTAAAAAATATCAAACTAGTCTAATAAGATTTTATTTTCTTGAATATGTATTTTATAATAGAGGTGTACGTTGGTTAAGAGTAGATGATAAAGTACGAAGGAAAAACAAAGAAAAGGTAAAAAGTATGTTTTTTCAATAAATAAAAAAGGAAACATAAAAACTCTATTAATTTAAATGAACAAAAGGCAGGTTAGAAATATTCGAGTAAATTGTATACAAAATTAACACTGATTAAAAACAAATTTATCATAATAAGTTTTACTAATAATATAAACTTATTTATTAATTTTATATGAAAAGGTTAATTGTTTTTTAAATAAACTAAAAAAAAAAACTCTCACGCTAAATCTCGCTATATGAGAAAGGGGATTTTTATGGGTGCCGCCAAAAGAATTTCGTTACCCCTCAATTTATCCCATATATATATATATATATATATACACACACACACATTATGTCTCTATTTTTATTTTTATTTTTGGAGATACTGCTCACGTTATAACCTTTTACCTCAACCTTATACTTCTGTCAATGTCATTTAGAATTTTATACCTTATTCTATATTTTTTTGTTTAATAATGCAATATGGTTTGCTTTTTATGTGGAACAAGGATGTTGGTTCTTTCTTAAACTTCTATGACGATCTATGGTAATTATCCATTTTAATTTTAATAATTGTTTCTATTCTTTTATATTATATTAATGCCCTCGTTTTACTCGTGCAACATTTTCGTCAGCTTACATTTTTTTTTTATAATTTTTTTATTTTTGCGTGTAAGTATTTATTCACGTGTTGTAACACGCCCACACGATAACAATTTTCAGGAGAAATTAAAGTGGTTTGTTTTTTTTTTTTAAAAAAAATGTAAAAATACATGACAACAAG
>Ga0123341_1000682_pt1 | contig 22391 bp, 21 predicted proteins | sample Turbeapinknodule_FD_89959 | JGI IMG/M metagenome (GOLD analysis project Ga0123341, IMG submission 89959) | Root nodule microbial communities of legume samples collected from Mexico - Turtle bean Mexico pink nodule | ecosystem: Host-associated > Plants > Roots > Nodule | place: Mexico: Nepantla...
ATAGGTGAAGGTCCCCATACATCTGAATGAATAAGATCAAAAGGTTTAGAACTTTTATTACCATTGGGAAGAAAAGTTGTCCGATGGTGTTTAGCAAACTGACAAACATCACAATGAAAAGACTCAGCAGACACTTTTGTACATAAAACAGGAAATAAGGACTTTAGGGTATTAAAGGGAGGATGACCAAGACGTTTGTGTTGAAGCCATATCTGAGAGGATGACCAAGATTCACGGCCTTGTTGAAGATAAGAAATGTGTGCCTATAGTCTAGCACACTTTTTATTTTCTTCATGCTGTAAATAATATAACCTGCCCTACTATTTAGCAATTCCAATAGTCTTCCCAGTGGCAAGATCCTGAAAAACACAATGGGAAGGAAAAAATACTACTGCACAATTTAAATCTTGGGTAACCTTTTGAATAGACAAGAGGTTATTGGATAGTTTGGGAACATGAAGCACATTTTTTAAAGGAAATGAAGGTTGAAGGTAAATATTACCACGACCAGTAATGGGGGTATTGGAACCATTAGCAACAATAATATATTGGTTACCAGATGAAGCAGTGTAGGATGAAAAAGAAGAGGAATGAGGTGTCATATGATCAGTAGCACCAGAGTCTATAATCCAGATATTTTCAGTACTAAAAGCATTAAAGGATAAGAGACTAGAACTCTTACCACTCATAATGAAGGAACAATAGCTAGATGTCTTACTAAGGGAGTCCATGAGACCTCAAAACCAACTAAAATTTGGTCCTGTTCATAAAAAAAAAGTCACTGAAAAATTTTTCCGGCGATCGGCGGCGGTGGAAGGTCGTCAATGGAGAAAAGATAAGGAAAAAAAAGTTGCAGCAATTAAGGCTACTATAAAAAATATTGCAGAAGCAGATTCTCCCAGATCAGGAGCTCTGATACCATATTACGAAGTGGACTTTAAGCCTAACTCAACCCCATAAAACCGACTCATGGGGTGAGGTTTGCACCCACTTATATACAATGAAATATTCTTATCTCTAGTCGATGTGGGGTCTCCAACACACCCCCCTCACGCCGAGAGTGACAGCTCGTGCGTGGGACAACATATTATGGGTGGTCCGATAACGGTCCGATAGCGGGTGACACGTTAGGCCCAACGAACACTCGCTAGGATAGACTTTTAAATCGCTCTGATACCAAGTTGCAAGAAATAGATGAAATGTATTTCTGGTGTATTTGATAAATGTGATTACAGTCTCTATTTATAGACTGTTTTACAACCTAATTAAGTAAACAAATAATAGGTAATGAAAGCCAGAAATAATGGGTGTTTAAAGCTGTACAAATCAAATAAAATAAAATCTCTAACAAATCTGTCCTAATAAATATAGAATGAAATCTGCACTTAATTACAACATAATTCTCCTGATTATGCAACAATTTGTGTATTGATTTTTGTACTTGTTCTACTTCTTTTTCCTTGCCCTAGTGTGTTCAATAGACATTAATTGCAGCCTACTTCTATTTTACTTCCACACTAATAAAATTGCTGCATTGATTATAAGCAACTTTATACTCACCTGGTTAGATGAACTTGCATTTCTTTTTGAAAGACACCTTAATTAATGTACAAATTTTAATGACAGCGCCGTAGCCAAGCCAACACTGGAGTTGGTAAGAGGAAGCCCAAAACAAATTTTGTTGAAGTTCGTACATTTTTGCATCTGTATAGGAGTTTTGATCGAATGTGGATATTCTTTATATTGGCTTTACAGGTAATTGTAGTACTTGGACTTGTAGAATGTTCTTTATGTTGACTTTAACTAAATTTCCAGAGATATGGTTACGTTTTTAAACTTCACCATGCAAAATTTATTTCAAATATGGAAGTATTTGTTTCAGGCAATGATTATCATAGGATGGAGTTCCTTGGGACCTGTTGGGGTGTTTTTTGATGAAGATGTCTTCAGAAATGTTATGACTATATTCATTACATACGCTTTTCTCAATTTTCTTCAAGGTACTTTATTCTTGTGTTATGACTTTATTAATGTTGAATGACTATATTCTTAATGTTGTTTTAATTGGAATTGCTGGTATCATTTATTAAGTTTTATCTCATATCTTTTATCTGCAGTGACTCTTGATATTATTCTGACATGGAATGCATTGAAGAACATGAAATTTACTCAGTTGCTTCGATATTTTTTGAAATTTGTGGTAGCAGCGGTTTGGGTTGTTGTTTTGCCAATCTGTTATTCCAGTTCACTAGTGAATCCATCAGGGCTTATCAAATTTGTCACTAGTTGGGCTGGGGATTGGGGGCCTCAGTCCCTCTATACCTATGTTGTTGTATTATATATGTGTCCAAACATAGTGGGTACAATACTCTTTTTCATTCCTCCTCTGCGGAGAAAATTGGAGCGCTCAAATATGCGAATCCTTACCATTTTGATGTGGTGGGCTCAGGTCAGCAACATATTCATTTATTTGTTTATTTTTTTGTGGAAATACCTAACAGATGCTTCATGTATTTATATTTTCATTTCTTTATATTTTCTAATTGAAATATGGTTTTGGTGTGCTTTGTCTAACTTTGACTATGCTGCAGCCAAAATTGTATGTAGGAAGAGGCATGCATGAGAACATGTTCTCACTGCTAAAGTGAGTGAGAATTTCTTATCATTTTCCTTTTTGAATCCAGTTATTTTTGTGGGATGGAGGGGGGAGGATTTCAAGGTAATTAAGGAAAGAAATAATAGGTAATGAAAGCAAGAAATAATTAAAGCTATACAAATCAAGTCAAATCACTAAAAGATATCAAATTTATCCTAATAAATAGAGAATGAAATTTGCACTTAATTACGGAATAATTATCTCCTAATTATGCAACACTCCCGCTCAAGTTGGTGAATGTATATCTATCATTCCCAGCTTCCAAGTAAGATCTTTGAATTGTGGGAAGTCTCTTAGTAAACATATCTGTCAATTGGAGTCTTGAAGGGATGTACTTGGTGGCTATAAGACTATTATCCGACTTCTCCTTAATGAAATGTCGATCTATCTCTACGTGCTTTGTTCGGTCATGTTGAAATGGATTGTGTGCAATATTGATGACGAACATATTATCACACGCCAAACCCATAGCAACTTCATGTTTTATTTTGAGATCATCGAGTATGATCTTCATCCATAATAGTTCACAAACCCCTTGAGCCATGGCTCTAAATTCTTCTTCTGCACTTGATCTTGCAACTACATTTTGTTTCTTGCTCCTCCATGTCACCAGATTTCCACCCAGAAACATGCAATAGCCTGTGGTAGATCTCTTATCAGCAATTGATCCTGCATAGTCAACATCAGTATATATTTTCATGAATAATTTTTTTCCTTTTTTGAATAGCAATTCTTTCCCTGGAGTGGCTTTTAAGTACGGAATAATTATATTTACTGCTTGCAAGTTCCTTTCTCTTGGATCATGCATGAACTGGCTAACCACACTAACTGCATAAGTTATGTCTGGCCTAGTGTGTGATAGATAAATGAGTTTTCCCACAACAAGTCTTTGATATTGTGTCTTCTCCACCTTTGAATTTTCCTCATCATTCCTAATCTTATGATTTTGCTCTATTGGAACTTCAGTGGTTTTACAACCCAACTTAGTTTCTTTGAGGAGATAAAGGATGTATTTCCTTTGAGAAATAAAGATGCCTTGTCTAGAGTAAGCAACCTCTATCCTAAGGAAGTACTTCAGTTTCCCAAGATCCTTCGTCAATTGAGCAGTCACTCTCAACCTCAAAGTTTGTTTTTCAATCTCATCATGACCTGTAATAATCATATCATCTATATAGACCAAAAGTACTGTAAGTTTACCATTCTGAGAATGTTTTATAAACAGAGTATGGTCAACTTGGCTTTGCCGGTAACCTAAAGATACCATAGCTTGAGTAAACCTTCCAAACCAAGCACGAGGTGATTGTTTAAGACCATATAGGGCTTTTTTAAGTCTGCACACCTTATTCCCTTCATTAATAGCACCATAACCAGGTGGAATCTCCATGTATACTTCTTCCTCCGAGCTTCCATGCAAGAAGTCATTTTTAACATCAAATTTATGCATCTCCCAAACAAAGTGCGCTTCCAGGGAGAGAATAATCTTGACTGTATTCATTTTTGTCACTGGATCAAAAGTCTCCTCATAATCGATCTCATAGGTTTGAGTATACCCTTTTTCAAACAACCTTGCCTTATACCGATCCAGTGTGCCATCTGACTAATACTTACTGTATATCCACCTACAACCCACTACCTTCTTATCATTTGGTCCTTTCTAATGCACTCATTTCTTCATTCATGGCTCGAATCCAGTTCTTATCTTTTATGACTTCTTGTACTGATATAGAGATTCTGATAAAATTAATAGCTGAAAGAAAACTCTGGTGTTGCATAGAAAGTTTTTCTGTAGACACAAATTGGGATATGGGATATTTGACACATCTTTTTTCTCTTCTCTAGGCAATTGGTAAATCATCTAGGTTAGGTTCAAAAACAGGATTTAAGGTGTACTCAAGAGTCTCACGGGTATAAGTTCTTACATTCGGTTTGGACAATTGAAGTTTCTATTCAACCAGGACGGGTTCCTGTTGCCTTCGCTGATATTGTTTCCCAAAATATTTGTCCTCATTATTCTTCTCTGGTAATGATGTTGGTGTAGGGTCTTTATCATTTTGCTAAGAATGAAATCCTCCAACAAAGGAAAAGTTGACCACTCAAGGATCTCAGCTTCTTGAATACTCTCCCCCATGAAGTTGAGAACTAGGAAAGAAGGACTCTGTTTCATGAAAGGTGACATCCTTGGAAACATAAATTTTACGACTTTAAGGGTGATAACATTTGTTCCTCTTTTTTGTTGGAGGCATAACCAATGAAGACACATTTGATGTCCTGAGGTTCTTACTTACCCCGATAAGGACTATGAACATGGACAAAAACAGGACAACCAAAGACACGACTATGAAGACTAGTCATAATGGGAATAAAAATGATAGAATATGGTCATAAGCTGAACAGGGCTAACACCCTCTAGAACCCGAGAGGGTAATCTATTGATCTAATAAGTGGTAGTCATGATTGTTTTCCCCTAATAAGATCTAGGAACATAAGTTTGGAAAAGTAAAACTCTAGTAACCTCAAGGAGATGACGATTTTTCCTTTCAGCAAACCTCATTTCGTTGAGGAGTGTCCACACAAGTTAATTCATGAACAACTCCATTTTCCTTAAGGAACTTGGAAAGGTGTTGGTTCACATATTCCTCTTCCATTATCAGAACGCAATCTCTTAATTGGACTTTCAAATTGTGTTTGAACCATTCGGTAAAATTTACAAACAAGTGAAAAACTTCAGACTTATCATTCATGAGGAATATCTAGGTGACCCAAGTTCAATAATCAATAAATGAAACAAACCATTTTTCACCCGAGATATTACAAATAGGTGAAGATCCTCATACATCTGAAAGAATATGATCAAAAGGTTTAGAACTTCTATTATTATTCGGAAGAAAAGTTGTTCTATGGTGTTTAACAAACTGACAAACATCACAATGAAAAGACTCAACTGATAATTTTGTAATAAAGTATGAAATAAGGACTTTAGGGTACTAAAAGGAGGATGACCAAGACGTCTGTGTTGAAGTCATATCTGAGAGGATGACCAAGATTCAGTACCTTGCTGAATATTAGAAGTGTGTGCCTGCAGTCTAGCACACTTTTTATTTTATTCCTGCTGTATATAACCTGCCTTGCTCTTTAGCAATTCCTATCGTCCTCCCTATGGCAAGATCCTGGAAAACACAATGGGAATGAAAACATATCACTGTACAATTTAAATATTGGGTAATTTTATGAGTAGACAAGAGGTTATTAAATAGTTTGGGAACGTGAAGAACATTTTTCAAAGGAAAGGAAGGTTGAAGGTGGATGTTACCACAACTAGTAATGGGGTATTGGAACCATTAGCAACAGTAATATGTTGGTTACAAGATAAGGCATTGTAGAATGAAAAATAAGTAATGGGGCATTGTAATGCGATGTCATATGATTAATAGCACCAAAGTCTATAATCCAGATATTCTCAGTACTAGAAGCATTAAAGGATAAGAACCTAGAACTCTTACCACTCATGATTAAAGAACAAGAGCTAGTCTTACTAAGAGAGTTCATGAGAGCTCGTAAATGTTGCAACTCTTCTTTGTTAAAAGTTGGGACCTTCTCTGCTATTTGAGGGAAAGGTAGGCTCGCCACACTTTCAAAGTCAGATGATGCTTGATTAGCATGCCTTTGTATGGTATCTTTGAATCCTCTGGTGCGTTCCAAGACCTTCTCCTTTCCATGAAGTTTGAAGCACCTTTCCTTAGTACGACCCGTCTTCTTACAATAGTTGCACCAACGATCATCACGATTAGCCTTTGTGGGAGGCTTTCCCAATGAAGAGAATGGACCTCTTATAGGGCCCTTGCTAGTAGCCAGAGCTGAATGATCAACAGAGTTTCCAACAGCCAGAGCTAAACTATCAACAAAGTGGCCCCCATCCAACATTACTGACCTCCGAGTTTCTTTCCCTCGTACAATGTGAAAAACTTTTGAGAGAGAAGGGAGTTTTTCCTTACCCAAAATCTAAAGCCGAATTGGATAAAATTCAAAGTTCAATCCAAAAAGAAATTTAAATATTCACACCCTTTCAAGGAATTGTGCTAGTGTGAGTCATTTGTGCACTTCATTTTCAAATTTTGATATTGTTCTAATTCGATCCATAAACTATTCAACATACCATAGTAGTTTGTTATTGAAAGGCTCCCTTGGCTGGTGTTGAAGATCTTGTTTTCTATCTCGTAACATGCTACAATATCCTTTTTCATAGAGTATCTCCAACAAAGATTTTCCCAAATCTCCTTAGCAGTGGAGAAGAACATACAATTTTGGCTAATCTCTGGTGTCATAGAATTCCATAACCAAGTCATGATAAGAGAGTCTTCATCGTCCCAGTCTTCATACTTAGGATCGGAATTGGATGGAGGGTTCCCTTTTAGGTGATTTAATTTCTTCTTTCCCTTTGTAGGTAGTTGCTTCCATTAAGACGATAGTTGCTTTGCAACACTTGCAGATCATTGGAGCTAAGAGGGGTTGTATTTTAAGCCGACATCGGTAAGAGTTGACAACAATAAGACAAAACTGGTTCGGCTTTGCAGATTAGAAAAAGACTGGTGGTGGTCCTGTTTGGAAAAAAATTGCTGGAAAATTTTTCTGACAGCGGTGGTCAACTGCGATGGTTGGCGGCCGACGGTGGTAGTGGTAGTCAGCGACACAAAGTGGTGGTCAACGGAGAAAAAACAAGAAAGTTGCAGCAATGAAGGTTGTCCAGAAAAATAATTGCATTGCAGCAATGAAAGTTGCTCCGAAGAAAAAGAAAAGATTACAGAAGCAAGAGTCTCCCAGATTAAAAGCTCTGATACCAAGTTGAAAGAAATAGATGAAATGTATTTCTGAGATGTGTTTACAAATGTGATTACAGTCTCAATTTATAGATCGTTTACCTAATTAAGGAAAGAAATAATAGGTAATTAGAGTTATACAAATCAAATCAAATCACTAAAAGATATCAAATCTGTCTCTGTCCTAATAAATAGAGAATGAAATCGACACTTAATTACGGAATAATTATCTCTTAATTATGCAATAGAAAATAATATTTTTCTCTTCCTTAAAGCTTTTTCAAGAAGCTAAGAACAAATATTTTTTTACCCCAAAAATATTCAAACATGCACGTACTTTCCTAGTTAAAGACATACTGATTAATATATCTATCAACTTCCTTTTAGGGTTTTCGTCATATGTTTTACAAGAGTATTTTGGCCCATATAGAGACAATAGTTTTTTTTCCCTTCAAATTTGATCAGACTAATGATTGGGTATTTAATTAAATCATAATATTTGCTGCTTGTATTATTAAGTATCTTTTCATATTTTATGACTTTAAATATATTTTATTATGGTAGGTACACCCTCTTCTGGATCATGCTGCTGATTAGCAAGTTAGCATTCAGCTACTATGTAGAGGTATTATTTATGAAATTGATTTTTTATTTAAATTTCTTCTAATTTGCATGGCTTGTTGACAATAAAACACATGTAAGTGATAAAAAAACATGCCTTGAATTCCAAGAGTGATTAAAATCTTCAATGACTAACTTGCTTTCTCTGTCAAAATATCCTTTCAAATTGCACTGAAATAAGGTAAATTTTGGTTTTGATTCCTAAACCTTGTATGACTTTTAGTCCCTGTAAATTTTTTTTTGAAGTTTTGGTACTTGTTATTTTATTTTGGTCCGTATTAAATATCTATTTTTTTAATTTTAGTCCTTATAATATCTTGTTAGTTTTGAATTAGTCTCTTGAAAATATTTGAGGGACTAAAAGCAAATAATCTACATATAACAAGAACTAAATCATAAAAATAGATATTTAAAAGGACTAAAATAAAATAACAAGGACCAAAATAAAAAACAGTTACAGGCACCCGATGTTAAGAATTGTTTTTGTAAAGATATAAAAAAGTACAACTATACTTCAAGAACAAAAAAACATATTTAAGCCTCCATGTTATTTTGAGTGTTAGAATATCTACAAAATATTTTAGAGGACAAATATTATGAGTAATAGATTACTATAAAAAGGGTTGTTAGTGCATTGTCTTATGTATCACATCACTTGAACTAACAAGAGGACTGAAAGATAGTGTATTCAACCTACACTGTTGGACTTTTATTTATGTATATATATCATATACAAAGAAAAGGCAAGGCATTTGCCTAAAACACTAACCCTAAAGTTGGGAACACAAGAAAAAAAAATAAAAATAACATTACATTTCAACACTCCCCATCAAGTTGGAATATATAGATCATATGCACCAAGCTTGGACCATATAAATTGAATCCTAGGTCCTCTTAGAGATTTAGCTAGAATGGTTGCAAGTTGTTCGTTAGAGTTGACAAACTCAGTAATAAGATCCTTGGACAACAGTCTCTCCCTAATAAAATGACAATCAATCTCTATATGTTTGGTTCTCTCCTGAAGTACCGGATTGGAGGTAATATGAAGAGTTGTTTGGTTGTCACAATACAACTTCATCTACTAATTTCAACTCTTGAAGGAATTGTTTAATTGACACAAGTTCACATGTAGCTAGGGCCATAGATCGATATTCAACTTCTGCATTTGATCAAGCAACAACACTTTGTTTCTTAATTTTCCAAGATACAAGGTTCCCTCCAAGGAATACACGGTATCCTATGGTTGATCTCCTATCAATGGGACAACCAGCCTAATCTACGTCTTTATACCCCTAGACATGAGTACTTCCCTTGTTCTCATACAACAATTCTTATCTTGGGTTCCCTTATACATATTTGAGAATGCTAATCACAACATTCTAGTGATCAATGTGGGGGTTTTGCATAAATTGACTTATAACTCCCACTAGATAAGAAAAGTCAAGTCTTGTTATAGTAAGATAAATGAGTTTTCCAACCAACCTTCTATATCTCTCTTGGTTTGAGAAAAGTCACCTTGGTCTCTTAGTAACTTTTCATTTGAATCCATATGACTATCAATGGACTTGCAATTTTTCATGCCGGTCTCCTTCAAAATATCAAGAACATATTTTCTTTCTGAAATGATGACACATTCTTTTGATTTTGCTACTTCAATACCAAGAAAAAATTTTAGATAGCCCAGATCTGGTCCAAAAGTGGCTAAATAAATGCTTTTTTAATTGTGCAATTCTAGTGATATCATCTTTAGTAATAACAATATCACCAATATAGAATAAACACATTTCCCAGAAGAAGTATGACAATAAAACACGAAATGACATGCCTCGCTTCGTGTCAATCGAAAAGTCTGCACAATATGACTAAATTTACCGAACCAGACTCGAGGTGATTGCTTTAAGCCATATAAAGACGGATGTAATTTACAAACTAAAGCAAACTCTCCTTGAAAAACAAATCGAAGAGGTTGCTTCATTTAAATCTCCTTCTCTAGATCACCTTGAAGAAATGCATTCTTAATGTCAAGCTATTCAAGAGGTCAGTGGTGAATGACAACTATAGCAAGAAAAGCATAAATAGTGTTGATCTTAGCCACAAGAGAAAAAGTATCACAATAGTCGAGATCATAAATTTGAGTGTATCCGTTAGCTACTAGACGAACTTTGAAATGATCTACTTTACCCGTAGAACCTACCCTAACAACATAAACTCGTCTACAACCCACAGGCTTCTTACCAAGAGGAAAAGGTACAAGCTCCCAAGTATCAATCTATTCAAGTGTATGCATTTCATCAATCATGGTTTGTCGCCATCCAAGGTGACCAAGTGCCTCATGAACATTGTTAGGAAAAATAATGGTGGACAAGAAGAAAACAACTAAGGAATATGAAGGGGAGAAATGATGATAACTTAAAAAGTTATAAACATGATATGGATTACGAGTAGATTGAATACGTTTTCTAAGAGTAATAGGCCAAGCATGGTCAGAGTTAGGAGAATGTGATGAGGATAAAGGATCCATAGTATGAGAATCTGGTGGTGGAGGATGAGTCACAAATAGGTATCTTTAGGTAAGGATGAAGGAGTGATTTATGCCCGACTGGTATGTAAGAAAAGGTGGTAGAACTTGGGCGACCCAAACGATCATCCAAAAGTTTAGGGGTTGGAGTTTCAAAACAAGACACTAAGGGACTTGGTTTTAGATAATAAAGACATATGACACATGTCCTTCTCCAATAAGATGACTCGTACCATGTTTTTTGTATAACAAAGAAATTAGCAGTAAAGGTCACAAAACAGTTTGAAGAACGAGTCAATTGACTCTAAGAAATTAAATTGTAAGGACAATGAAGAATGAACAAGACAAAATATAAATTTAGAGAAGGAGAAAAAGAAACTTGGCGAACTCCTTGAGATGCCACTTTGGATCCATTGGCAAATGTAACAAGATAGGATATTTTGGTAAAAAAGGGAGGATAATGAAGAAATGTTACCAGAGATATGGTTTGAGGCACCTGAATCAAGAATCCATGGACTATGAACCTCCACAGATTGAGAAATGTATGTCATTGACACACTTGGCATTGAAGAGTATTAAGAAGTGGACTTTAAGCCTAACTAAACTTCATAAAACCGATTTATAAGGTAAGGTTTGCACCCACTTATAAACTATGAAATGTCCTAATCTCTAGTTGATGTGGGATCTCCAACATACCCCCTCACACCGAGAGTGTCAACTCGAGCGTGGGACTATATAATGGGTGGTCCGATAGCGACCTGATAGTGGGTGGCCTGATAAGCCCAACAAACTCTCACTAGGATTGACTCTAAATAAGTATGATACTATATTAAGAAGTGGACTTTAAGCCTAACTTATTCTCACCTTAGAAGCCGGTTTTATGAGGTTGAGTTAGGCTTTAAGTCCACTTCTTAATAGCACGGATTTGATCACCAACTAGAATTGGATCACGAACATGATCACAATCTAAATATAAGCTTCTCAAAATAAAAAGCCATATAATATCTATCAAGTTTCTTGTTGAGTTTCTCTTATAAGTTTTCCCCTAGCAATCTTTTAACTTCTTCTACTACAGTGCTAGCCTTTGTCAAATGTGAGACAATATCATGGTTGGTCTATTTAAGAGAAGTTACTCTTTGAGTTGCATCAAAGAGACGTTGAATTTCGTTAGAAAAAAATTCTTGTGCATTCTTCCAAAAGGATAAACATGTTTTGAAGGACTTGAGCATCTCTAAAACACCAGGCTCAACTGACTGCCATAAAACAACACATAGTTGGAAATTAATCTTTTGCCACTAGGGTTTGTTTGTCTCAGGAATAGACATGAGTTTTGTTTCTTAGTGGTCATACCAAGACGAATAATTCTTCCAATTAAGCCTTGCACTTGTAATGGTCGGAGTAGCCAAGAAGAAAGGACCATAACCTAGTGAAGCCAATTTAGATAGAAAGAACAATGACCAAACTTGAGGCAGGGAAGAAAAACCATAAAAACCACGAGAGTGCATGTGCCCTAGCATATAGGCACATCAAAACAGGGAAAGGAAGTAAAAAATAAAGACAAAAGATTTTGACGAGTCAGACAGAGGTGTCACCGAGAGATATCGATGACGTGAAGGTAGCGTGTGGAGGACATGTGCCACAAAAGGATTGCATGTAGATCAACAATCAAGGGTGCATGGCTGATTAATTGGTCACACGACCACCAGGGTTGGATCGTGCTCCTTGATGCACACCTAACACTAAGTTTTTTTAACTGAGAGGAATACATATAGAAGAAAAAATAATAATAAGAAAAAGAACATTACATTTCAACAACATTTAAATAAACCATATAAACTGCATGTTATGTATTAAGAAGTGAGTTTCAGCCTAACTCATCATTACAAAACCGGCTTGTAAGGTGAGGATTGTTTCAACTTATATACTGTAAATTGACATTCCCTTCAGTTGATGTGGGATCTTCAACACCCCTATCACGTCGAGACATGTACATCTTGTGTGTGAGTCTAGATATTCGTGGGTGGTCCGATAGCGGCTCGATAGTCGCTATGTTCTCCAGGTATTTTTTACTTGAGCAATCGTCGCACTCATTGAGCATTCTTTGCTCTCCAAAATTCGTTGTGTTATTTGACCTCTAACACGACCTTGTAATTGAAAAATATACTTCTCTAGAAACCACTATGCTACTCCTGCACCAGATTTATGCGTGAAACCTTGTCATTATTGACTTTGCTAGCTCCAACAACCAATTGACTGACAAATTCACTATGTCTCTCAAGGGGTCTCATGTTGATAACATTTGTAACAAGCTTAACTCATCATACATATTGTCCAGCTTGAGGGGGGATACTAAAAATATGATTTGATTATATTAAATAAGGAAATATGACTCTTGTGTGTACAAAACACACAACTACAAGCAATGCTTTCAAGATGGTTTCAGAAACTATCATAGATCCATTAAAAAGGCCACTCACCATGTTATATACATACCAAATCCTATAGTGCAAGATGTGTGAGGGTGTATTGGGAAAAACTCAGGTCAACTAGAGATAGTGGCAAAATACACTATATAATGGAGGTAATCTTCATCTTACAAGCCAGTTTTTTAAGATTGAGTTTGGCTTAAATAATTTCCAAACCATGTAATTATGTTAATCGGGAAACTTTCTCATTACATTAATGATACAACATCTCATGCCTCTCCTTTTTCTCATTTTCTCTTCAATTATAAATTTGTGCAAAATTTAAAAAGATAATGAACTCAATTCCCAGTAAATGAACTACCAAATTCTTGCAATCATGTTTCATGTATTTTCTTTTTTCCTCTTTATGTACATGTCATGATTGTACAAAACTCATCAAATATTTTAAATTGTAATTCATTAAATTTGTTTCTCTTTCGTACTAAATTTATCTTTTCACAGATATTGCCCCTTATTGGACCCACAAAATTAATCATGGGGATGTCCATCAATAACTACCAGTGGCATGAGTTCTTTCCAGAAAATGGTAAACATTTTATGTCCTTTTCACATCTACCTATCTTTGCTACTTATTCTGTTAGCATAACTAGCTTCAACTCACATTCTGTAACCACTACAGAAACTCACAATATATGTATCGTCATTGCAATATGGGCTCCAATTATCCTGGTAAGTATAGTAGGAAAGGAATTTTGGAATATCGAACTTCATTTAATTCCATTAATCTTCCTTAACATTTGTACATTAATTCATTCCATTTTTATATGTTTTTATAGGTTTATTTTATGGATACACAAATATGGTATGCTATTTATGCCACTCTGTTTGGTGGCATTATTGGAGCCTTCAGCCATTTGGGAGAGGTTAGTGGCATGTTTATTGCAACATTTTATATTTGACCTTTGTAATCCCCCCTTCTTAGTTGAGTTCTTATTTAATCCCACAAGAAAATAATTGCGTTATTTGATACTGAGCTGTCTTATAAAATACATTTGTTCATGATTTCTTTTTCTTTAATTGAACATTTTGCTTGGTATACATATACCTTTAAATTTGGTGATGTGGACATGTCAGATACTGATATATGTTATGCTGCTGCTTCTGTACCAAAGCATGAATGCCTTGTCTTCAAACGACTTGCATTTTTTCTTTGGATAACAAAAGGATCATTATCTTAACTTGATTATAATGATTCTATATAAATTTGATTGCAGATATACTTTTTATAATTTTTTCAAGATATTAAAGACAAACAATAAGTGGATGGTGATGGAAAACCAATATAAATATCGTATTATATATTTAAGAAAAATAAAGAAGTCAAGATAAATCAATAAAATATACACAATTTATAATTATTATATTTTAATATTTAGTGTACTTGTATCCTAAGTTTTAAATTTTGGTATGTATTGTATCTTATTTTAGCTAGTGCTTGTACCCATACCCATGCAACATAGTTTTTTTTTTTCTTGGTAATTTTCTCCTAATATTTTGCATCTCTTAGATAAGGACGCTTGGAATGCTCCGGTCCAGATTTCAGTCTGTTCCAGTAGCTTTCAGTCAGCGCTTTTGGACAGGAAGAGACAGAAAGACTAAGCAGGAGGAATCGGTACTGCAGTTCATGTTTTAAAATTTAGTATTTATGTACTATGAAACTATATAACTACATAAAAGCTGAATAAGTATCTGATGTCTTGTGAATGAATTTCCGGTGCCAGGATGAGACCTATGAACGGAATAATATTGCATACTTCTCTCAAGTTTGGAATGAGTTTATAAATTCTATGAGAGAGGAAGACCTCATCAGTAACAGGTCCGAACTACTGGCCTGATACATTTTGCATTGCATGCCTGGTCCCGAATTTCAAGCTTCTGATTATATTTTTAACTCTAATTGTCCAGGGATAGAGATTTGCTTCTTGTCCCATACACTGCAAGTTACGTTTCTGTAATTCAGTGGCCTCCATTCTTGCTTGCTAGTAAGGTGTGTCATATGAGTGGTTCCCATGGCCAGAAGTTTATTATGAATGAATGAACGTGTCTTTTGCTTCTTTCCTAATTTTTTTCAATGTGATAGATTCCTATTGCTGTTGACATGGCAAAAGATTATAAGAAGGAGACTGATGATGATTTGTTCAGAAAGATAAAGAGTGATGGGTATATGTATTCAGCAGTTGTTGAATGCTATGAGACTCTCAGGGAGATCATATTGCACCTTCTGCTAGAAGAAGAAGATAAGCTGTAAGAGAGAAATACTTGTATAGCCTCTGTTCCTCCCATTTAATTTTCTTCTTAATGGAATCCTCATGAGTATTGGGTTTCTTCCATCTACGGGACAGGGTTGTGAGCAGTATATGTGATAAAGTAGAACAGTGTATACGTGAGGAAACATTTGTCAAGGAATTCAATATGACTGGCTTACCTTCACTCAGTGAGAAATTAGAGAAATTCTTAACTCTACTGGTAGGTTTTCCCAATCATGCTACCTTTTTTTCTCAGTATACTTCAGTTCCTTCTTGTAAGACTTATTCCGGATTTATAAATATTATTTTTACCCATTGGCAGCGATCTGAAGACGGCAAACTTGAATCCCAAATAGTCAATGTCCTGCAAGATATTGTAGAAATTATCATACAGGATGTCATGGTTGATGGCCATTTGTATGTTTGAAACAGTGTCTGGAACTTTGGTTTAAGATTTTTTTTTCTTAAACGCTATAGTAAGTATTGATTTGGTTATTCCTTCTCCAGGTTTTTGCAAACACCTCAGCAATATCATTTAGAGAGAGGCCAGAGGTTTGTCAACGTTGACACTTCTTTTACACACAATAGAGCAGTGATGGAGAAGGTAGTCTTGACAATTATAATTTAGTGAACTTATTACATTTTTCCTTTTGAATGTGTTGTTGCTTACAAGTTTCTGTTTTCTCTCTGTAGGTTATTAGGCTTCATTTGCTTTTAACAGTCAAGGAATCAGCCATAAATGTTCCCCAAAATATAGAAGCCCGCCGTCGTATTACATTCTTTGCAAATTCCTTATTTATGAACATGCCAAAGGCTCCCAAAGTTCGGGACATGTTGTCCTTCAGGTCAGTCATTGTGATAGGCTAATTATATATTGAAAGGAAAGAGAAAAAATAGAACTGAGTATTGATTAAATTTAAGGACAAACTCATGAATGGTTTTACATGACCCACCGCCTCAAACAAGAGTGCTTTGAGCTTAAAGCATGGACAAACTGTTAGGACAGAACCTCCTATTAAGGTCCATGAAAGGAGAATAAGGGAGAGAGAAATATAGCTATTTGATTTAATTCAAGTAGCTGAAGAGTTTGTTAGTGTTTTTGTGGTTGTTATGTTAGGAAGCTGCGTATATATGTGTTTGCAGGTTCTGGGGGCAGGGTAGGCAGAAAAAGATTGTGTTGATAGTAGGAGGTTTTCGACCCTCGAAGTGCCAGTGTTGTATGTGTAAATTGTCTGTACATTGCAAGTGTTATACAGAGAAGTTTTTTTTTTCCTTTTGGGAGTTTCTATCTTACGTTTCTGATTCAGTTTCTATAATAAACACTTTGGTATACTCTATTTTGTGTTGAAACGATGGATGAATTGTTGTGTGCACAATGTCTACTAAACCAATTTTCTGACTGGCTCGAAAGAGAAGAATGATTTAGATACTAATTAGATGTCCATTTTCATTACCATTTCTCTTTATTGTTTCTTTTCAAATCAAGATAAAAAAAGCTATTGCATCACTGTACAGGTTATAATCCTAACTAGGTTAGCACTACATGTTGACACCTCATTTATTGTGGTTGCATCGTAGTATCTACATGTTGACTTCCCCAAATATGGATGATTGTTTACTTTTGCTGAGAGAATTATTGGGAGAAGTTTGTGCTTAAACCTAACCACATTCTCTGTTATTTATTGGTTGTTTTACCATTAATTACAGTGTACTAAGGTGACAAATTAACTCATATCTGTAATTGATCATTCTAACATAAAACCTAAATACACTTCACAGCATATTCGAATAATGCTAAACTTTTAGATTAGTGTTAATATCCTAACAATTTTCCTTCATACTACTGTGATATGTAACTTATATAAATATTGCTTCAGTGTTCTGACACCCTATTTCAAAGAAGATGTTCTATATTCTGATGAAGAACTCAATAAGGAAAATGAAGATGGGATATCAATTTTATTCTACCTAACCAAGATATATCCCGGTGAGTATTTTTATATGCTTACTTTTATTTCTGTTTCTCTTGTATATGTGAACTCATTTACTGACTGAAACTAATGTACTGTAGATGAATGGGCCAATTTCCATGAACGACTAAAAAGTGAAGATTCTGAAGAAGAAAAGGAGGAGTTAATGCGCCAGTGGGCATCTTACAGAGGGCAGACACTCTATCGAACAGGTCTTGGTTGTAATGAACAGTATTTTCATTGCTAGATTTTAATATTCATTCCAATTTAAATGTTGTTTTTCAACTTTGTTTTTGTTAGTGAGAGGAATGATGTACTATTGGCATGCTTTGATCCTTCAGTGCTTCATAGAATCTGCGGGAGACAATGGTTATTTCTCTATTTGCATACTGTGTTCAAGTTAAAATTCTGAGATACGCATAAGCCTTTCATTTATAGATGAAATACACGTCTTTTCTCATGCAGCTCTCTCTGAAGGCTACCGGACAATGTATTCTTATGACACAAATAAGAAGCTTCTCGAAGAAGCACAAGCTATGGCTGATTTAAAGTTCACCTATGTTGTTTCTTGTCAAGTGTATGGTTCTCAGAAGAAGTCCAAAAATCCTAGAGACAGAAGCTGCTATAATAACATTCTCAATCTGATGTTAACGTGAGTCAATACAAGCAGTTGCTGAACTTTATTAGTTCTTGTATTTGTAAAACAACAATGGGTTTGAATGGAAAAATGGAACATTCCATGCAGGAATACAGCCCTTCGTGTTGCTTACATAGATGAAACAGAAGAGACAAAGGATGGAAAATCTCAGAAAGTTTATTACTCTGTTCTTGTGAAGGGAGGGGACAAGTATGATGAGGTATGGACAAAACATCCTTGTTTCATGATTTATTGCGAGCTGTGTTTTTTCCATATTTAATGGAATTTAATTTCTATTGTCAGTGCATAGACTATTACTAAATTAAAGTTTTGTTTTGTACATTGTTCTTTTAAAACATACCTATCACTCACTATAAAGGAAAGAATAGTGTGAAATCTGATGACTGTTTAATTTTTCTTTGCATAAGTGAAGAGTCAAAATTATCTTGGGTCTCATTTTTTTCACTTTTGCATATGGTGTGGTTGCCATCTATGGAAGTTTATTGATTGAATAATCTAGCATTAACTTGTGGATGTTGGATTGAGCGCTTACAAAACGCTTACCGATTACTCAATCCAACAATTGATATCCAAGTCATAGTCATGAGTTCGATTCCAAATTGACAAATGCTGAGAGGAGATTGTTGTAAGTAGCATTAATTGAGGAAATTGATGAGGGAAATATTGTTGCAAGTGGCATCAATTGTTTCATAGTGTAGGCTAAGCGAACCAAGTTACACTCGAATTGTAATGCTTAGGCTGTTACACTCGAATTGTAATGCTTAGGCTGTTACGCTCTTAAGTAGAAAAAGTTGCACCCTGACTAATACTTTTTGGCCTAATGATTAGCGCTCAATCCAATAGTGGAAAGACAATTAATGCATCTAACATGTGACAAACCACGTGCTGGTGTGATTTTTTAGTTTGATTGGTAGATTAGAGGATCCTGAAATGGTTGGAGGCAATGGGTAGAATGCGTTTGCTCATTGCTGGCAATGGGAAAAGCTGTCGTAAATCTCCTGGGTTTATCTCTTCCAAGCTTTGGAATCTTGATTTTAGAATTGTATGAAAATATCTTATTATATCTTAAGATTATCCTCTAAGATTAATTTTACCGAATTCTCATTATCTCTTAGGATTGATTCCTATATTTTCCTATCTTATCATGATTCGTTTTCCTAATTACTTAAGGTCATAATTAGTGTAAGTAAAGGTTAGCCTCTAGTTTTTATGAACATAGCAGCACATCAGTACTTTGTAATGCGTCTAATTTAGTATCAGTTCTTTCATTCTTCTTTATTTCTCTTCTATCCTCTATACATAAAACCACATATTTTAAAAGTTTTATTCAAATGTATGGAGAATGGAATTCTTGAATTGTTGAAAATAAAAGATTGAAAGTAGACAGAAATTCAACTAAAAGGATGTTATGTGCTATTATTTGCATGGTATAAAGTATAAACTGAGGAGGTTTTCTATTGTGTGTTACTGTTGTGCCTAACTATATGATGAAATAGTTTGAATCGTGCACATCTTGCTCAATTCATGTTAAGTTGGTTTGCCGTTATGAATAGCCTTACATTTAGTTCAAATTATTCTGTATTGCATTACTAGGAAATTTATCGCATCAAGCTACCTGGTCCTCCAACAGAAATTGGGGAAGGGAAACCTGAAAACCAAAATCATGCCATTATATTTACTCGTGGAGAAGCCTTGCAGACCATAGACATGAATCAGGTAACTTTTCCGTGGACTTCAATTTAATACAAATTAAGTGGCACTTTCTGTATTCAATGCTCCTAATTCATTGTTTCTTCTGTTAAGGATAACTACTATGAAGAAGCTTTCAAAATGCGAAATGTATTGGAAGAATTCCGAAAAAGACGTACTGGGAGACGGAAACCCACCATATTGGGTATAAGGGAACATATATTTACTGGAAGGTATGCATTAAGTTTTGTTTGAATTATCTTTTTCATGATCAAGAAAATATATACTTCTATATCTTCAAACTTGAATTGGCACAAGTTATATATGCTTATGTGTTTCTTATTCTGCAGTGTGTCTTCACTTGCTTGGTTTATGTCAAACCAGGAGACAAGTTTTGTCACCATTGGCCAAAGAATTTTGGCAAATCCATTAAGGTTAGTCTCAATTTTTTTGTCCTGTGATACTGACTGTATGTATAATAATCCCCTGGGATTTTCATATTGTTTTCACACTTTTTGTACCTTTTACCTTATTCTCTATTTTGTTTCCTCCGTTTAGTTAATGTACAAGAAAGGGTTCGATTTATTATTTATCTACTTTCCCACCTAAAATCCCTTTAGGCTTGAAACATGAACAGAGCACAGACAGGTCACTACTCTGTGCTGCAACTGAATTTAATACAAGAATAGGGACAGTCTTGCTTTATTCTCTATGAAGTACCTTTTTTTTACTCCAGTTAAGTAATCCACATTTCTGAATTTGCAGGGTCCGGTTTCATTATGGTCATCCTGATATATTTGACCGAATGTTCCACATAACAAGAGGTGGCTTAAGCAAAGCATCAAAAGTTATAAACTTAAGTGAAGATATATTTGCAGGTACTAATAGTAAATTCCATCCTATGGATCTAAATTTTCTACTAATTGTGCTTTCCATTCAAACCCATATTGTCATTTATGTTTGTGGGGATTTTTGACTAATTATGCTTGACATTCTCAGGGTTCAATTCAACTCTACGTCAAGGATTTATCACACATCATGAATACATACAAGTAGGTAAGGGGCGTGATGTGGGCATGAATCAGATATCACTATTCGAGGCCAAGGTTGCAAATGGAAATGGAGAACAATCACTTAGCCGGGATGTTTATCGACTTGGACGCCGATTTGACTTCTACAGAATGTTGTCATTTTACTTCACAACAGTTGGTTTCTACTTCAGTAGCATGGTAATTAATCAAATCTCATTTTGGGGATCTTATCTGGCTAGTTTAAGATATATGGATAGAAATCTATCTACAATTTTTCATGAAATGAGTGATTTCTTTAGGCTTAATTTACGCACTGTGCCTAGACACGTGTACTACATAAAACAAGGAGTGTAGACAATGCTTAATAAGTATTTAATGTGTGTGGTTCCTTTAGTTTAGAGAAACCTTAAATTGGCAATATATAGTCCTAAAATAATTGGTGACTAAATATTAGAGTAGCCTTGCTCTAATGTTTAGTCTTTCAAAAATTTGTTTAGTCTTTCACATGGACCTATATAGTGACATTTTAGATCCTTGTTGAAATAATTTGGTGACACAATATATAGAGGACTACTATGGTGACAATTTAAATCTTTCAAAGATTGATTTGAAGGAAAAACTGAGGGTTTTCTCTTTAGTTTAATTCAGGCTCATTTGAGATTGTGTTGACCTTTTGAAAGTGGAAGATAGCAAAAAGTGTATCTTCTATCAAAATCACATATCTTAATCTGATATTTGATATGGGAACATTCCTAAATTTTTAAAGAAATCTATGACAACAACTTAATTTTGAGTTGGCGTGTTTTACTGACTGTATAGTGAAATATTGGAAAACTAGAATTTACAATACAATTACAGATATTACCAGACAACTAAATACAAAAGCACATGTCTCTCCTTTTGATGTTTAAAATGGACTTATGCTAATGCCTGTATTTGGACGTTATGAATTTTTCAGATAACTGTGTTGACTGTGTATGTGTTCTTATATGGACGTTTATATATGGTTTTGAGTGGTGTTGAGAAAGAAATTCTTCAAAGTCCAAACATACATCAGAGCAAAGCCCTTGAAGAGGCTTTGGCAACTCAGTCTGTTGTTCAATTGGGCTTACTGCTTGTGCTGCCCATGGTTATGGAAATTGGCTTGGAGAAGGGATTTCGCACTGCCTTGGGTGATTTTATCATCATGCAGCTGCAGCTAGCCTCTGTGTTCTTTACTTTCCAGCTTGGAACAAAAGCTCATTATTATGGAAGGACACTCTTACATGGGGGCTCTAAATATAGACCAACTGGTCGTGGGTTTGTTGTCTTCCATGCAAAGTTTGCTGAAAACTACAGGATGTACTCACGAAGTCATTTTGTGAAGGGCCTTGAGATACTTATACTATTGATTGTTTATGAAGTCTATGGGGAGTCATATCGCAGCTCACATCTTTATTTGTTCATCACAATCTCAATGTGGTTTTTGGCCACTTCCTGGTTGTTTGCTCCTTTCTTGTTTAATCCTTCTGGCTTTGATTGGCAAAAAACTGTGGATGATTGGTCAGATTGGAAGCGCTGGATGGGAAATCGTGGCGGTATTGGTATTTCAGCTGACAAAAGCTGGGAATCTTGGTGGGATGAAGAAAATGAACATATGAAACACTCAAATATCAGGGGAAAAATACTTGAGATTATTCTTGCATTTCGCTTCTTCATGTAC
>Ga0123341_1000683_pt1 | contig 22383 bp, 11 predicted proteins | sample Turbeapinknodule_FD_89959 | JGI IMG/M metagenome (GOLD analysis project Ga0123341, IMG submission 89959) | Root nodule microbial communities of legume samples collected from Mexico - Turtle bean Mexico pink nodule | ecosystem: Host-associated > Plants > Roots > Nodule | place: Mexico: Nepantla...
ACAAACTGAGGTTTTTTATATTTATTAGTTAAAATAAAAAAGGGTACAAAAACAAATCCCCTTAAATTTTAAGGTTATAAACTGTCACTATTCTTATCTTGTTATTCGGCCGGCACAAATCAAATTTGATTGGTTAGTTTAAAAAAATACATCATATCATAATTTTATCATGTTCAAATCTAAATTTAAAAAATTTATAATTTTTTAGTATTGAAAATGTCAAAGAGTATTTTATTATACTTAAATTAAAATTTGAATAATATACATAAATATTTAGTAATAATAACAACTTTATATATGGAATAAAAGGAGGACTGATATTTTTTATTAATATTTTTTGTTGATACGAGTTTTTATTGGTTTGACTGGTTGATACCAGTTTTAGGTTTCACTGGTTTTGAATCCAAAATGGAGATTGGTTTGGAGCAAATTGATATTTCTGATTCATAATGAAAACATGGCTTTCAGAGGAGGCAGTGCTACAAAAATAAATGTGCACGTGATTGTAAATAATTATTCATTAAATTATTTTAATAAAGAAATATCATCTGTAAATACTGGTAGTAAAATATCTACCCTGCAATATTTATGGATAAAATTTGCAAAAAGATTTAATCGATTTATAGCTAAATTTTAATATAAGCATATTAAAACATTAACTTCTTTATTTATGTGAATGATGTAAATCATTAGTAGTGTTATTCTTTAATAATATATTAATAAAAAAAAATCTGATTAAAAATATTAAGTTGTGTGAGTGCTTTTTGTGTGTGTGAAAAATCACCACCTCAATAAAACGTTTTTTCATTTCTGCAATATACCTGCTTGAATGTATCAAGTTTTGAGTCTCTTTGGAACTGATTTAGGATCAAAAGAAAGGCGTAGACCAATCCATCTTGCTATGCTGCAAGTTCTTCGTCTCCGAATCCCGCAGAATGGCCACTCTGGAGGCAATAGAATGCGCTGCGAGGTCAAATCCGGAAACGGTGATTGTGAACAAGTTTCACGATCGAGCCTACAACAGAGCCAGGTTCACTCTTGTCTCCTATGTTCTGCACGATTGCACAGGAAGTCCCGTCTACAGCCCCCTGCACCAAACCGTCATAGCCATGGCTGAGGCTGCCTTCAACACCATCAACCTCGAATTCCACGACGGCGCTCACCCTCGCTTGGGCGCAGTGGATGACATCGTTTTCCACCCTCTCGGACGCGCCTCACTGGATGAGGCAGCGTGGCTCGCCAAAGCGGTTTCAGCAGACATAGGCAACCGATTCAGTGGTAAGTATTGAATTAATCATGATTCAACATATTTTATATACATATATATGTTTAATGCGGAAGAAAGATGAATTTTTAGGAATCTATTTATGTAAAAAATTTACAATCATCCTTTTCAAATCAATTTAAACATTTCTTTAATAGTTACGATTTTAATCATATGAAAAATTACTTTCCACATTCTAATAAAATATTAATTTTTTTCTTTATGATAAGTATATAAACTAATTACTTTTTCTTTCTTTTTTATAAATAATGTATTTTTTAAAAATAACATTAATAATTTTTAATGTTACATTCACCTCTAAATTGTGGAATAGACGGAATAATATATTATACATTTATGAAGGTCTGATAGTTTTAAATGCATATATTATACTTCATAAAATAAAAGTTTTGCATAAAAATCTAATACAGATTAATAAGTTTAAATTTAATTGTAATTGAAGAATAGCATAAAGATAGTTTTGAGAATTTTGTATACGTGAATGCAGTGCCAGTGTTTCTGTACGCCGCTGCCCACCCAACAGGGAAGGAGCTGGACACTATAAGGCGAGAGCTTGGGTACTACAGGCCCAACTTCCGAGGCAGCCAATGGGCTGGATGGGCCATGCCTGACACCCTCCCGCAGAGCCCAGACGAGGGGCCCAACGTGGTTTCACGGGCCAAAGGCATCTCAATGATCGGTGCTCGCCCTTGGGTGGCACTCTACAACGTGCCGATCCTGTGCACTGACGTGTCAGCAGCAAGAAGAATCGCACGGAAGGTGAGTGGTCGCGGTGGTGGGCTTCCCACAGTGCAAACGCTTGGGCTTGTCCATGGCGAGGACTCCACTGAGATAGCCTGCATGCTGCTGGAGTCCAACGTGATCGGAGCAGACAGAGTGCAGCACAGGGTGGAGATGCTGGCTGCACAAGAAGGACTTGGTGTGGAAAAGGGTTACTTCACTGACTTTTCTCCGGAAATGATTGTGGATCAATACATGAAATTAATCACTGCTAACAAATCCTGATCCTCTGTAACTGTTTCTGTAACCATCGGACTTAATTATGGATGAAACATAAAAGTGATCTTAATTATATGAGTCCGGATATATTCACACGGTTTCACAATAACACACATTTGACATTGCAGATGTGACAATGACGTGACAAATTTAAAATAGAGTAGTAACGAAAATGAGTAGAAATAACACACATTTGACATTGCAGATGTGACAATGACGTGACAAATTTAAAATAGAGTAGTAACGAAAATGAGTAGAGAGGCATGAGTTTTAAAATAGGGTAAAAAGAATATTTTATAAAGATTTTTTTTTAACAATTGGTGTAATATATTATTTTTTTATTCAGAATATATTACATCGGTATATTACATCGGTTAAACCATAATATATGACCTATATTCAAAAGTTTTTAGAATTTTTTTCATGAAAAGTGAGTGACTATAAACGTAACATAAGTAACCACTTACAGACATACGGGTAATCAGTTTTGCATGTGTCAGTATATATGGAGGAACCTATAACTGAGTAACCAGTTTTGATAGAATGAGTGTACAGTTCTGCCATGAGTGTAATATATGACCCATATTACACTGGTTAAACCATCTAACCGGTGTAATATATGGCCCTTATTAAAAAAAAAATTGTATTTTTTTCATGAACAGTGAATGGCTATAAACATCACATAAGTAACCACTTGCAGACACACGGGTAACCAGTTTTGCATGTGCCATGTGGAGGAACTTGTGGCTGGGTAACCAATTCTGGTAGGGTGAGTGTCTAGTTCTGCCATGGGTGTAATATATGGTCCATATTACACCGGTTAAACCATCCAACTGGTGTAATATATGGCCATATTCAAAAACTTTTTGAATTTTATTTCATGAGGAGTGGATGGTCATAAACATCACAGAAGTAACCACTTACAAACATACGGTAACCAGTTTTGCGTGTGCCAGAACCTATGGTTGGGTAACCAGTTTTGGTAGGGTGGTTGTAATATATGATCCATATTACACCGGTTAAGCCATCTAACTGGTGTAACAACCCATATTACATTGATTAAGCCATCTAACTAGTGTAATATATGTGTTTCTCGCTGCTTCTTTCTCCCTCCCTTCGACGAGATCGCTGATTCTTTCTCCCTTTCGTTCGACCTTCCCTTTTGTTCGAAACTCTCCCGCTTCCGCACCTGCACTCAAACGCTAAACTTTTTCACTCTTACAAAACTGCCATATCACTGCCATTAGAATTACAAAAAATCCCACTGCCACATCCTCACCCAGTGTCACGTTTGCGGAATCAAGTCTATGTTAGTTGACAAAGGGTGTTAACAAAACATTTTCATAATTATATTGTGGGGGTTGCCATTTGTAGAAGTTGTGATTCCTTATTGGTTGGCTAGAATGATGAGTAAAGGGTAACACAATTTAGGTTTTACATTTTTATTATGTTTACATTTGACAAGAAAATTTAAATAGTTAAATAAATATAAGATCAATATTTATATTAAATAAATATGTTCAAATTACATGTTTTATAGATAAAAAATATAAAAATAAAATATTTATTAAGTTATTAGAAATTATACTAATTAATCGTGATTTATTTTATTTCAAAGTATTTGTTTTTCTATTTTATTAACACCGAGTGTGATAATTTAATTGAAGGAAAATAAATATTATGTGGGCAATCTTGTCTCGTAATTAGTCTATGTGGACGGTGGGTTATGTGAGATGTGTTTAAGTGGGTCAACAGGTTGTTATAGTCAATTTGTCCTATGTTTTTTCTTATCGAGTTGTGGGTTGAGCCGCATAGCCCATAAGACATTGTCATTTCTAATAAGATTGAGATATGGATTCAATGTTAACATAACTCCTCTATAAAGAATGACGAGTATAAAATAGAAAATCATATATATCCAATGATCTAATACAATTTCACAAAATTAGAAGGTGAATTTTACGTTGTACTTACATATTAATTTGCTTATAATTTTAATTCATGTGTCATATCATATTAGAAAATAAATTTTAGATCTAACTCAATTTTGTAAAATCAAATTGGTAAGATGAGGTTTATATTTCACTTATATACTAATTTGATTATGTTTTTACTTGATATAAAATATTCAATATAATTTTTATGCTAAAGACAAAATATCTTAAATATGATAATTGAGGACGTATAATAGCAAGTGGCACAAAAGGTTCAAGAGTCCTTTTCTAAGATAGGTTTTGATATGCTCTAATATCAATTTAGAAAGTGAAATTTTTTAACTATTCTTACATCATTGAAACATTGGAGTTCTGAGGGAGTGAAAAGTTGTTTTCCTTGTAAGTCGACCTCTCTAATACTGCTAGAGACAAGATAAATGAGGGAGTCCACCTACAAAAAACTCTCTAACACTCAAGTCAATAAGGGTTTTAGGAAATATGAGTGTATAAGTGAGTATGAAAAATTCAGTGTGTACTTCTTGGGAATGATCATATATTTGTAGATCTTTCACAATTCAAATTATTATTAAGAATATTCTATAGGTATTATGTGAAGGTAGAGTTGGCTCTAAAAATGGGGTTAAATGGATCCTGAACTCAAATTGAAAACTTGAAATGAACAAAACAAGTAAAATGTCTAATGGATAAAAGATAGAGAAAGAGAGAAATATGTTGAAATAAGGGGAAGTTAAGTTCAAGAGGGGGTGAATTGTACTTAGAAGATTTTCACAAATATTTTGTTTACAACAATTCAGAAAGAATTTTAACATATTGTTTTGAAAAACAAAAAAATAATTTTGTAGTTGAAATACACTAATACAGGAAATGAATGAATATTTTTTTTATTTAAAAACAGTTTATTAAACTTTTCAATACACAAATCTTATAACAAAGTCTTATGAATAAAAAATACAGTTGAAAATATCTAAATATGTTTTAAAAGAAACAAATATTTGGATTAATTTCAAGAGGTTCTTTTTGGAATTAACATATTCTTCTTGTTATGATAAAAATATACTAAAAATAGATTTATACAAATTATGATAGGTACAAATTTTAGAATTATCAATCAGTGCAACATTTGATTATATCATAATTAGTGAAAACTTATTAAACTATAAATTGTTTTAATTAATATTATTAAACAATAACTAATACAAATTGATACAAAATATATATCAATAAAAATTAAATGTAACAATCAATATTAATTATCACAACAATTTCCATTATTATAGAGAATCAAACAAGTATGCAGAGAACAAAAACAACAGATTAATTTTTAAAAACAACTGATTGATTATATCGACACATATTATTATGCAAACATTTTATAAAGAGAGATAAAGAACATTATATTGGTTCACTCATGATAGAGCTACATCCAGTCCACCTCACACCAAGGTGGATTTCATTAAAACAACACAATTTATTTACAAGAAATACAAAATAGTTATTGAACACTACACAAACATAAACCACTCAGTACAACACCCTGTCACAACAGTGAAACACACCAATAAACCCTATCTTGGCCACAATCTAACACAAAAATACAATGTAGTATTGAAAGGAATGAATTAAGAAATACAACAGGATTCCTCAAATTCACAACAATAGTGAAATATCTTTGACCTCAACCTAGATGATGGAAGTTTTGCTCCAAGAAACCTAAAAATCTTTTAAAAACTATTTATCTAAAAAAATGAATCACAAAGGCTCTAACAGATGTAAAATCGTAAAACATGTGAGTTATCTCTTTTTGAAACAATGCAAACCCTTTTATAGAGATTTAATATAAAAAAATTATTAAAAGGGTGCAATTAAGTAAAATCAACCTGTTAAAAAATCGAAACAATTTGTTGAGTTCACTTTAAGAAATGTAATGTGCATGAAAACTGATTTTTCTCAATTGAAAAGAACTCAATCTGAAAACATTTCTTATGTCACATATTAAAACATGATTTTTAGTATATAAAACATATTTCAGAAAAATACTAAAACTTTTAAGTATTTTGAATCAATTGATTTAAAAGATAGCAAATTGAAAGACTATAACTTTCCATAAAACAATTTAAAAACCAGTTGAAAAACTTTTTAACTACTTAAAAAAAACTTTATTCTTGGATTCATCATCATTTCTTAAGGTAAAAGATAAATTAAAGACACACAAAATAAAAACTAAACTACCTAATCACTTAAGGCAGCAAATCTTCAACATGGTTTCATCAAACACAAAGTTGGATCCTTGAGAGGTCTAACAAAATAAACACAATATTTTATATTGGTTTAACCAACAACAAAGGCTACGTCAAATTCCCTCTAGCAACCTGCTCAAGAGTCTTTCACTAAGTATTCTCCACCTTTTTAGGTACACCTAATATTCTTACACCTCTATAGGCCAAAAAGTAATATATACCTCTCTAGGTACACCAAGTATTCTCTACCTCTCTAGGTATACCAACTATTGTCTACCTCTCCAAGTACACCAAGTATTCTCTACCTCTCCACGAAGCCAGTCTCAATCTCCCCATGAGATCAATACCTCTTAAAAATGATAAAACCTCTCTATTTAAGAGAACAATGAAATTTCACAAGGTATCCTTCATTGTGTGAATGATTTACAAAGGTTTAGCTCACAATTTTACTCTTCTAAGCATATGTAAATTGTATACCACTATTCTTAATACACAACTATAAAAGTGTTTATGTACTTTTTGAATATTCGTTCGCGTTCTTGTTATTATGTTCATTACCTTCAAGGTCTTTATATAGTCTTAAAAAATGTGATTGTTGAAGTTTTTCGTTCTTCATTCTTCATTCTTCCATATAGTCGTTAGACGCTCAATATAGAAACATTTGCTTTTGATTGATCTTTGCGTGTCTTGAACGTGTAAGATATTTCAAATTCTTTCCTCATATGTTGAGGCGTTTTATATGCTCAAATCTGCCAAGTTGTTCTTCTCCTTTAATGCGTTAGACACTTCAAATGAAAACTTAAGCTTTGATGCAATTTGCGTGTTCTTGAAATATTATAAAATTTTCAAAAAGTTTATTTAACTGAATATAGTTGAACGTTTAAGCTAGAATCAATTTTGCACTTGAATACTTCCCTTTCTTCATTGCTCATCAATTTCCACGTATTAGACACTCTAAATAAAAATATTAGTTTTGATGAAATCTTCACGTCTTTAATCACTTTTTGTTTCTCAAATATTTTCTTTATCTAAATAAATTTTGATCGTTGAGGTTTGAACTTTTCTTGACTTAATATCTTTTCTTCAACATTATTCATCTCTTGCTTCGTATTAGGCGCTCAAATAGGTAAGTTCAAATATGCATCTTCAAAGTGCTTTCTAATTTGTTTTCGCTTCAAATCTTCTTTCTCTTTACAAATCTTCGTTCACATCTCCTTGATATTACTAAAACAATATCTCTTATAATATCTTTGTTTTATCGAGACCTTTTATTCTCAGATTTTTCATTGTAAGTTCTTTTTCAAATACTTCCCAAGTTAACACAATAATTAAATGTTTGAGTATAAACATATTTTAATTTGGATGTGTTTCTACTAAATATATTTTTAAAACCTCTTTTATATCAAAATGATCATGGTATGTTTTTCAAAGGTTTCAAGTTAATACAATGTTCATGTAAAAACTGTCTAATACAATCTTAAACTTAATCGTGAATGCACAACTGTATTCGAAAACATTTATGATCAATATGTGAAGTGTTTTTCATTCACAAAATTTTGAAGCATTTATACGTATTCTTACAACTAATAACATGGGCTACGTCTTGTCCTTTCAAGCAACCCACTCAATAGTCTTTCACTAAGTATTTTTCTCCTTTGCATATACACAAATATTCTTACACCTCTTAAGGTTCACAAGTATTCTTACACATATTCAAGTCATCCAATATTCTTACACCTCTTTGATATAGAAAATATTCATGCTCTGTTTTTTAAAATCTTTACCGTAAAATATTGTTCATGCAAAAACTTTCCATTATATTCTTAAATTTTATTTTATTTGCATAGATGTATTCAATGATATTTAAAACCCATATGGAAAACCTTTTTTCATGCACAAAACATTAAAGCACAAGGTATTTGAGATTTTTGAATGTCCATGTGTTACATTCTCAATTACGAAGTTTTCCAAAAAATTTAACCAATAATCTTATTTGAAAAAATATAAGTCAAGAATATCAAATAAGATTTATAATTGAATAGGAAGGGTCATAAATAATTCAAATAATTAGAAGGTTAATATGGACACTTCCTTGACATAGTTATTCATGTGACGAGTTTCTCGATATTGCCTGATGCGTTTCTTGATATAGTTTAATACGTATTTTCTTTAGATGTCATCTTTATAACCTCTTAATTTTTTTCTTTAATGTTAAGACCATGATAGGATCGTTCGATGGCCTTTTGTTGTGAGCATGTGTCGTTGGTTCATCTAACATTCTTTTCTATTGTATTATTTGATACTTTTAAAGACAATTATTCTTGCTCATCTTCTCTAGTGTTTTTGTCTAAGCTTATACTGCACATGAGTGAGCTTTGTTATACCATAATAACATCTAGAAATTCTATATAAAGACCTCAAGGGTGAAAAGTATAACAACAAAGTATGCACAAGCCATATACGAAATACTCAATTGTACAAAGAAGCTTCTTTGTAGTTATGTTTTAGAATTGTGCGTATAGAATTTCATATATGCTAGAGAAGAGTAACCACTGAGAATTGGGTAGAGAACTAACCATTGTAAATCTTTCACTTCTGTGAAGTATACCCTGTGAGTCTTCATTGTTCTTTTTGAACGAGGAACTTTTCCTCATTGTGTTGAGAGGTTTTGATCTCAAGGGGAGATTGGTGTTGGACCTGCAGAGGTTTATAATACTAGGTGAACATGCAGAGGTTTAGAATATTGGGTAAACTTGTGGAGGTTTAGAATACTGGGTGACCTGTAGAAGTGTAAGAATATTGGGTAACCTGTAAAGGTATAATAATATTGGGTGACCTATAGAGGTGAAAGAATACTGGGTGACCTGTATAGAATATTGAGTGTTCTGAAGAGGTGAATAATACTTGTGTACTTAGGGAGGTGGAGAATACTTAGTGAAGGACTCTTGAATGACTTGTTTGAGGGGGCTGGAAGTAGCCCTTGTTGTTGGATAAACGAGCATAAATCTTTATCTAATTATCTCACTCTACTCTTGTTTAGACGTTTTTAATTGTTTGATACTTAATGAGTTTAAACTCCATTAAACTCATTCTTTAGAATTAATTGAACCTTCAATTTCTAAGTTGTTTTAGACTTCTCAAGTCATTATGGTGATTAATGAGAGTCAATGAATTTTTGTGATAGTTAATGAGAAGTAAATTCTTAGAAATAGTTATTAGAAATTTATTATTTTCAAGGGTTGCCTAGTTTGACCTATAAATAATAAATAAAGCCCTCTCGTAATATTCTAAGCACAACTTTTAGATTAATCAAATTAAGTGTTCTCATCATGAAAACTTTCTTTTTATTCTTGGGTCAAGAACTTTATATTGCTTGTTCTAGTGTAGGTCGTAGTTAGAATCACGTTTTCTTGATAATATTGGTTCAACCGAGAAATCACAATTTGGGTCAAGATCTTTCCTCTTTTCTTTATATGTTTTTCAGATGATCCATAAATCAAATTTATATCAAAGACAAAATCAAACCCTATGAAAAAACGCACGGGTGGTGACGATACAACAATTTGTTTTAAAAATTCTAGAAAATATTTAAAATTATTTTGAAAAGTTAATTCATTAATAAATCTATTTGTGGAGTATCATGTAACGAATTCATATTAGTTAACTTTATATTATAGATTTTGTAATACATTTTGAAATTCTCAATGCAGAATCAATTTTTCCAGAATATTTTCTAAATATATAGTCTAAAATCCTTTTATTTCATATTACATATTTCAAAAAAGAATTATAGAGTGAAAAGGAAGGCAATTGCTTCCTGCACCATATCATTGTACCCAATCACAGGGAAATACCGAAAATACCCTTAAGAAAATGGGGTACATAAAATTACATTCCGGACCCCCTTTTTCGGAACACAATAATCTCTTCTGGATAATTTTCTCCATAATGTATTATTTTCAGTTCCGAATTTTTTTATCTTGAATGAAATTTTGATTTTTTTTTCTGGATTTTTATATCTGAAACACAAAAACCTCTTCCGGATTTTTGTTTCCGAAATGCATTATTTTCAATTTCAGATTTTTATTTTCGGAATAAAGGGTATTTTCAGAATTTTTGAAATTATGTTGGGTGCAGGTTCAAAAGTGTTGGGTGCAAGGAGCATTTGCCGAAAAGGAATTGCCTAGAGAGGATTGTACAAATAGGCCGTATACTCGGCCCATAATAGAAACTACGACGGCAACTTGGCAGTTTTTTCCTGCACCGCTACATTTTTCTTCCTGCACTCCCACAATTTTGTAAATTCTGAAACTGACCTTCACCTGTTATTTGAATTTGAGATCTGATAGTGTGCTACGGATTCATCAATCCAAAAGTGAATCATGTTGCTTTCCGGATGAGGGGGTGTTCCGGAAGCAAAGTTTGCATAAATTGTTGATTTTCAGATTGTTGAATCCAGAAGCCTAATTTCTATTACGGATCGGTGGATCCGGAATGATTTTTTTTAATTATGGATTTCAGAACCTAGAATGCATATTTTGAATTACGGATTGGCGAATACGAAATGGTTTTTTCAATTATGGATGTTTTACATTTTTTTATTTTTGATTAACACTGTCATTCATGTATTAGGAGAAGCACCAATCTGAAAGATTACGAGACACGCCAATCCAAAATTCTACCGAAAGTGCCAATCCAAAAATTTACCGGATTTCATAATCAGAATAAAATAAATAAATGTACAGTTTTGTATAAGGACAGTTTTGTCTTTGCACCTGTCCAGGAAGAAACTGCCCGGTAACTTTACTTCTCATGCTATTCAAGATTCACTTCTACGGTGACACTGTGAATCCTTGCACGCAATATTTTAGTTTTTTTACTCTCTCAATGTTTCTTCTCACTGCACCGAACCCAAAGAGAGAGAATCATTGTTCTAGAGTTTCATTGAAGTGCCCACAATTCTCTTCCTTTTCCTTTCTTCCCCAATGCCCCTTTTTCTCGCAATCCAATCCCATGATTCCCATGAATCCGTGATCCACCCTCTTCAGCTACAATTCGCTTCCAATCTCGCTAATGGGTGCCTTTTATCTTGGTACATTCTATTGGGTTCTTTCCCAATGCAAACAATTTAGCCCTCAAAAGTGTGTTTGTATCAGATCCTAGATTTCACTGCGTGGGTTCACAGCTCAAGAATAAAAAACCAGGGTTAGTGATATATATATACTTATACAAAGTAAATGGGTGTGCTTTCTTTTTCTTTTTCGTTAATGGGTGATTTGATTTATGAAGAATTGTGGGCAAATTGAGTTTTTTTTTATTGTTTTTTTTTTCTGGTTTCTTGTGTTGTTGTTGTGTTGTGAATTAGGTGGGGCATAAGAATGGCTGATGTGATGGGTCCTGACTTGATCAGTGACCTTCCTCAAAGCATTATAGAGAGTATTCTGGTGCAGCTTCCAATTAGAGATGCTGTGAGAAGTAGCATTTTGTCTAGTAAATGGAGGTACAAATGGGCTTCAATTACTCAACTTGTGTTTGATGACAAATGTGTGCCCTTTAATAATGATAGGGAGGTTGTTGAGAGGAGTGTTGTGAAGTTCATCACCAGGGTGTTGTTTCTTCACCAAGGGCCAATTCATAAGTTTCAAATTACGAATTCGAAGTTGCAGAGCTGTCCTGAAATTGATCAGTGGATTCTTTTCCTCTCGAGGAATGGTATCAAGGAGTTGGTTATGGAGTTGGGAGAAGGGGAGTTTTTTAGAATACCTTCAAGCCTTTTCAATTGTAGGAAGTTGACTAAGTTGGAGCTATCGCGGTGCGAGTTGGATCCGCCGCATAGTTTTAAGGGGTTTGTGTGCTTGAGGAGCCTCAACCTTCACCAAGTTTTGATATCCCCTGATGCAGTTGAGACCCTAATTTCCAGATGCCCTCTCTTGGAGAGTTTATCACTGTCATATTTTGATAATTTGGCTCTTACTATCTGTGCCCCGAATCTTAAGTACTTGTATCTTGAAGGTGAATTCAAGGATATATGTCTTGAAGATACTCCACTTTTGGTTGAAATATCTATTGCTATGTATATGACTGATGACATTGCTGAGCACTTTGAGCAAAGCTCAAACTGCAATTTTCTGAAGTTTCTTGGTGGTGTGCCTAATCTTGAGAAGCTTGTAGGGCTTATCTACTTCACAAAGGTAACATCTTCTTCTCATCTGTTTATTGTTAGTTTATCATCCCCAAAGAAAGGGTGCTTTGAAATTACGTATTCATTTCTGGACTTTCTTGAAGTATTTGAGCATAGGTATTGATTCAGTGCATCTTCCAATAATGTACCACAATTTGGAGACTATTGAATTATATCAAGTAAATTTTGAGGATACAAAAGAGATAATTGTCATCCTTCGCATGATTACAAGCTCTCCCAATCTAAAAGAACTACAAATTTCTGTAAGTCCGGGTCCTTGCTCATTGCAGAAGTAGAGATTTTTGGTTTTTACAAGTAATAATGAATGATTTTATTAGTTTTTGTAAATCAGGCCTTGTTTATGTAAGATTTACTACTGCATTATTTTTATGCAATTGACTTTGGCAGGGTTCATCGAACATACCAGTTGCTGTAGATGCTCCGGACTTGGATTTTTGGGAAAAAGGATGCGTTTCAGATTCTGCACTTAGCAAGCTTAAAACTGTGAAGTTGTCAGAAATGGGCGGTTGGCCACATGAGATAGAATTTATCAAATATTTGCTTTGCCGTTCTCCTGTGCTTGAGACATTGAGTATCATTCCTTGTGTATTTGACATGGAGAATAATTTGAAAATGTTGATCGAATTGGTGAAATGTCGAAGAGCTTCTTCTAGAGCAGAAGTTATTTTCATCCACGAGTGAAATTGTGGAGTTATAAAATGCATTCTTTTATACCATTTCCATTGCTACTTCCACTGGGTTTCTGCATAACTTTGTTTTAAAATACCACTGTGAAAACCTGTAAATTCTAAAGCTAAAGTAGGAATTTTATAAAGATGGATTGAAGACGTGTGGCATACTACTGATTTATACAAATTAATGATTCTTGTTCCCACCAAAATAGTTATCGGTTGGGTACTGTGAAAATTCTATTACTCGAGTAAGATCACATAATATCATTGAGGTAGAGAGTTCTTCACCCTTACCTCTGAGTCCACCCTTTTTATTGCCAATTTTATTTCCTTTTAGCATTTGAACTTTCAGACATCTGAGTTCTGGCTGGAAACTTTTTAAGTGCATATAGTCTCAAATGTTAGTAAAGTCCTAAATGAAGTACATATTAACTATTCTACAACCGAAAAAGAGCTGCTAGCTATAGTACGATCAAAAGTGATAGTCTATACTGATCATGCTGCAATAAAGTACTTGTTGAGGAAACCTGATTCAAAACCTTGGTTGATTAGAAGATGGGTACTTCTATTGTAGGAAGGAGTTCAATATAGAATGTGGTTGCAGACCACCTGTCCAGGTTAGTAAACCAAGAAGTCACCACAAAAGAAGCTGAAGTTCAAGAAAAATTTCCTAATGAGAAGTTGTTGGCACTTCAAGAATACCTTGGTTTGCAGATTTAACTAATTTTAAAGTTGCCAAAGACATTCCAGAAGAGTATGATTGGCATCAAAGAAAGAAATTGTTTAGAGATGCAAAGAAGTATGCATGGGATGATCCATATCTCTTTGATAACCTTTTAAGATGTGATCCTGCACTATGTATCCTCCTCCGTCGTCGACACCTCCTTCTCGCTATGCCGCTCCTCTCCATCGTCGTCGTCGTGCCTCAAGGAACGTTGGCGTGTATGGAATTCCGGATATATTGAGTTCCACCATAGCCTCAATGATCTATAAGAATGAATTTACTACGGCAGTGTTGGGTGCATCTTAAATTTAACCTAATATTTACCTCATTAAGGGTAAAACAGTCATTGCACATTAACCTGTTGGGTGTCAATCATAAATGATATGGTGTAGGGAGAATTTGCCTTACTCTAACCTTAATCTACTCAGGGACAAAATACAAGCACAAAACCCTACATTACTTTGTCCAAATACAAGGCCCAAATGTCTCACACTACTTGGCCTAATACAAGTCCCAAAATATCATAATCTACTATGTACAATTTATTATAGACTAAGGATTGCTCGTGATGATAGTAGCTTTGACCTACTGATGTCAGTTGAAACCCAATCTTCTTAAGTCCTTTGATCCATCGCCCTGATTGATGTTACCCTAAAGTAGAGGTCTTTCATCATCTGTTTTGTTTTTATCATGCCCTAGAGTTGACCTCTTCAAATATGATATTGAGCCCAATAAGGAAGGGTGGAGGTCCAATTAGGCTCAATCTATTTGTAAGATCCTATTTATTTTGTGGTAGTTTCTTCCTGCACCCCCACATTTTTCTTCATGCACCCCCACAATGTTGTGCAAAGACAAAAGTGTCCCTATATAAAAATTGTACATTTAATTTTTTTGCATTCTGAATTATAAAATTCGGTAAATTTTTGGATTGGCGCTTCCGGTAAAATTTCGAATTGGCACGTCCAGTAATCTCCCAGATTGGTGCTTCCGGTAACCTCTCAGATTGGTGCTTCAGGTAGTACATGAATTGTAGTGTTAAAAAATATGCATTCCGGATCCGCCAATTCGACATTCAAAATATGCATTCTGGATCCACCAATCCATAATAAAAATTAGGCTTCCGGATTCAGCAATCCGAAAATCAACAATTTATGCAAACTTTGCTTCTGGAACACCCCTCATCCGGAAAGCAATATGATTCACTTCCAGATTGATGAATCCGTAACACACTATTTCAAATAAAAGGTGAAGGTCAATTTTGAGATTTACAAAATTGTGGGGATGCAGGAAGAAAAATGTAGGAGTGTAAGAAGAAACTGCCTTATTTTGTACATGTTGTGGTTGGATGGGTTTTCATTAGCCCACATCATAGTTTCTGAACACCTTAATGAAATGGCGTTGCGAAAAGAAAGAACTAAATTCTCCTAGACAACGTGATAAGTTACAATCTTATACACAAAATTCAGTAGCAAAAGAAAGCAACGAGAAGTTGAGACCTGAATATTTTGGGCCCTCAATAACTAAGTGGGAATAGTAGCTTATAAACGGCTTCTGCTAGAAAATACTAAAGTGCATAATGCGTTCCCATGTATCTTAATTCAAAAAATTATGTTGGATTAGCCCTCCCATGTATCAACAAAATTTTACTGCTGCAAAGAAACTAGAGGGTAATAATAGAAATAATTTCTGATAGACAGTTATAACTATTATCATTACCTTGTATTCTTCTATAAATAGTTTATTTAAGAAATAATAGAACGATTATTAGTTGTTATATAGAAACTTTGTCTGAGTCTTTGTTTATTCTACATTCAATAAGAAATTTGAGTTCCTCTATTTCTTGGAAATCCTTATAGCTTATCCTTGGATTTTCTCCAAATTACCACTGGAATTCTAGAATTCCTATTTTTCTAATGACAATGATATCATTGCTCTCCTATCTTGGACTTGGATTAGGTTGCTACAACCCTTCACAAATCCCCTTTATACAGAGGTGGGGTGAGACTGTTTTCAACAATATTTAACTAAATGTCAATTTATTACCTCTCACAATTTTAACCTTCAAAAATCTTCATCCAAAGTTGAATGTGGAATTCTCAAAAAGACAATAATAATTCCAATAATATTTATTTCACAATGCATCAGAACCACAAATGAAATCATTTGGAAATTTAAACTGGTTTTTCAAACACCAAATTTGCTCTACCTGACTGCACAGCAGAGAAGACAATCAGCATCTTGGTAGCAAAACCAGCACCTTTTCCAATCAAGTGTGTGCAGCAGAAGTTTTTGTAGCAAGGTAAAAGTCCTTTGTAATGGAACTTTTTAGGGTTACCATCTTTCTCGTGTAAGTTACACAATGGTCACAAAAAATCTGTTAGAATGTATAGCAGAAAACAGAAGCAAATTAAGCAATGAGTCATAGGTGAAAACTCTCAAATCCCAAAATACTATTATTGACAGTTTAAGTACAATATATTTATATGAACGTTATTCTTCTAACAAGTTGAAGGAGCCAGAAGGACATTTCCCACAAAATCTTCGGTCCATCACTTAAGAAAAATACATAACACTCAATCTATAAGTCAATGTCTTCAATCAGATTCTGTACAGTCAGAAACTAGCATCACTCTTGGAGATGCTACTATGATGCTAATGTTACACCAAGTTCACTGCAACTAAGGAACTTGCATTTGAAGAAAATATAACTTTCTTTCACTCTTCACCAACTTAAATATCACACAAAGTGGCTTAGTATATATCATCTTGGCCCAGAAAGTTCCATTGCTTGTGTAAGTAATGAAGAATCATCAGTGAGATCAGAGTAGCGCTCTGAAGAGGAGAGTTCATTTCCTCTACTTCTTGTTGATTCAGCTCTCTGTGAGGCTTCCCATTTCTCTGCAAGACCATCTCCTTCAAGCATCCTAACCACTTCAGACATCTTGGGTCTGTGACTTGGAAGGTACTGAGTACATAAAAGAGCCACTTGCACAATTTCATCAAGCTCAATCCTATCATAGTGGTTTTTCAGGTCCTTGTCAACCAACAAGTCAATTTTCTTCTCTTGGTGGATTTTCTTCACCTGCAAAATAAGTTAAGAAAGAAATTATTTTTTTTTCATTATTTAAGTAAAGAAATAAGCAACAAAAAGCCTGTAAACATGACAAGTTTTATTACATCAAAAACTTTTTGGTTAGTTTTAGTCCTACTTTAAATGGTTACAATGTAATGTGCTATGTATCTAGGCATGTACACTTCAAAAACTTTTAGGTTAGTTATAGTCCTCATAAATATAATTATTTTAAATGATTACAACAGTAACAGAAATTTGTAAAAAGTAATGTCAAAATTCACTTTATTTAAGGACTGACTAGCATATTAAGCCATAAATAAAAAGAAATTAATTCTGGTTAGCTCACCCAGTCTAGCATGGCTCCTTTTTGGTTTGCTGCTTTCCCAAACTCAAGAGCCCTTTGGCCAGATATTAGTTCAAGAAGAAGAATTCCAAACCCAAACACATCTGTTTTCTCAGAAGATTGACCTGTTGACAGATACTCAGGGGCTATGTGTCCAACAGTGCCTCTCACTGCTGTTGTCACATGTGAATCCCTGTGATCTAACAGCTTTGCCAGCCCAAAATCTCCCACCACAGCCTCACAATAATCATCAAGCAAGATATTTGCTGCTTTCACATCCCTGTGAATAATCTTTGGATCACACTGTTCATGCAAATACAGCAAGCCTCTTCCAGCTCCTAAAGCTATTCTCTTCCTCGTAGGCCAGTCCAAAGCTGGCTTGGCTGTTTCATATGAAAGGTAATGAATACTCCTACTTCATGAAACAAATTATATGTTTGGAAACTAATAACAACTCTTTTACTTCAATTGTATGAATAAAGAGTACAGATGAATTCAGATTTGCACAGAAGTTTCATCTGTATGACTGAAGACCCTATAATACTTGATACATATACAAGTTAATAGAATAAAATAAGCATTTGGCCCCTCATGTAATTTTCTTTTGCTTTCATTTCAATTTGCTCTCTAAGTTTAAAAGGTTTAAATATTGGATCCTTAAAACATCTATGTATGACCAAGTTGGTCTTTACATCAATATACAATATTAATTTAGTTAGTAGAAAATTGTGGACATACATGTTTGTCACCCTCAGCAAAAATTAATACTGTTAGTACAAAAATTAACAGAATGGCCATTTTGGTTTAGCAAAGCTACTTTGAAATACTAGGTGAAACTTCTTAAATATAGGAGATTAAAGTGAAACCAAGAGAATATGGGACTAAGTGTATCTTATCCAAGTTAATATTCAATTTGGTCCTACAAAGTGACAGCTTCTGTTCTTTTGGATACTGAAAGTTCTTGTTTATACAAATTAGCCCCTTGAGAATAAAATTGTGTACAAGTTAACAACTCAGCCTGACTAACTTGTTAGCTAGTTATCACTATGGAGAATCAATTTGCATAAACAAGGACTTTCAAATACCAAAGTACCACAAGCTACCAACTTGAAGAACCAAATTGTGTGAAAAACTACATATACAACTGTAATCTGGCATTATTAAATTTCCATACCTTTCAGACGGGAAGCTACACTTCCATTTGACATGTACGGATAAACCAAGAGCCTCTCTGTAGTTGTCATGCAGAATCCATATAGTCGAAGAAGATTCCGATGGACGGCTAAGCTGATCATCTCAACTTCAGTCTGGAATTGGATCTCACCTCCAATGGCGTTACCATCTTTGAGCCTTTTCACTGCTATAACTGTACCATCTTGGAGATACCCTTTGTAGACATTTCCAAAACCACCTTTGCCAATCAAGTTCTTGCTGCTGAAGTTTTTTGTAGCAAGTTGAAGTTCTCTGAAGTGGAACTTCTTGAGGTTTCCAAGGAAAACCTCTTCACGGTGTTGTTCTGAAAGAGGAAGAAGGGTCGAGTTAAACAAGAGTAAATCAATGATATGCCTACCAAGTTGGCCTATGAATGCTTCCCATCAAGATCAACTAACCATTAACATCAAAGAATATTTGCTTGTTATGTCTTTGTCTCCACCAGATGAGGAAGCCAAGTCCCAGAATTAGTAAGCCTATGCAGCTTATGCTTGAAGCAAACGCCAAGGCTACTTTGTGACTCTTTGGTCCTTTGGTGGATCGTGAATCTTGAAAAGCATTTGAGAAAGTTGTGTTAGAGTTTGAGAAAGTTACATGAAAAAAGTTTAAGAAAAAAGTAAATATGGGGGTGGAGAATGATGGAAGCAATGATTATAAACATGTTAAGACAACTTAGAACTTGATAGTTTTGAACAGTTTTGTGAAATAATTATGCACCCCAAAACAGTACTTCTGGACTAAGTTTTAGACTAAGTCCACTTTATGACAGATAAGAAGAAAAACTTTAGATGCTACATCATGAGGGTGAAAAAGCAAAAACAAATCTAAAACATGTAAGAACTATTATTACCTTGAGAATTATTTGGAGCTGAAGGAATTGGCGTTGTTCTGAAGCAGTTCTGCTCGACTCCAGTGGCACATATCTGAGGATTGCCTACGATACTGTTTCGAAAGAAGGAAAAACATACAATTAACTCATAACACGTAAACACAATTTATACATTTTTTAACTAACGTGAGGAAAACAGAGAAAAACTTGAATGAGTAAAATTAAAAAAATTAAGACCAAACGCCTTACTTGAATGTTTTTGCATTTATTCTTGGTACAGATTCACTCAAGTTGTTATGAGAGATATCCCTAAGAAAAATTCAGAAGAAGACAAATAATTGACCATAAATCAACTGAACTAAGGAGGAAAAAAAGGTGGATGATAGAAGACTAGAAGAGACTTACAGAAAAGCAAGTTGTGTCATGTTAGCTAAAGAGGAAGGAATTGGTCCAGTGAGACTGTTATTGTTTAGCCGCCTGATAAAAATTCAAACTTCTATCTTCAAATTCTAGATAGGGAATTAAGACACCTTTTTTCTGTAAAGCATATAAAAGAATGCGTAGCATTATGTTCATGAACTTACAAGTAATGGAGACCCTTCATTTGGGAAAGAGAATCTGGAAGTTGACCAGTGAAGAAATTGTCAGAAAGATCAAGAGTTTGAAGCTTTTGGAGCTTTCCAATCTCAGAGGGGATTGGTCCTGTAATATTGTTGTCCTGCAGAAGCCTGCAAAATGCATAGTAAGATAATATTCTTGACACAAACTTCCCCAAATTCTTTCTTTTACTATAAATAGCATGTCACTCACACAGTGAGGAGGTTTGTTAAACTGCCTATGCTTGGTGAGAGACGACCAGATATATTTTGGCTTGGAATCCCACTGAAAAAAGAAAAGGATGAAATACTTAGAATCTTAAGAAGCAGAAAAACAGTGAAATTGAATATTTCTTGTTATGGTTTGGTTTTTTCCAGTTTGACTTACAGGGCAGTGACAAAATGATCAGAAGAACATGTGACCATAGCCCAGTTGCAAGGATCTACAGCATCCGCATCCCAGTTACCCAAGACAGAATGAGGATCCATCAGAGAGTTCTTAATGCTCATCAAAGCTTGAACTGCATGTAAGACAAGAATTTATTAGCACTTGAGAGTGACCTTACACATATCATGTGTGCTCTAAGAAGTAAGGGAAGTGCTCCCAGTCAATCACCTTCATAGTTGACACCTTTGGGAGAAAGCAAACCAACCACTGAAGTAGACAGGAAGAACAAAGCTAAACAAAAGAGAGCTACATCCCCTCTTCTCTCCATTGGGTTGAAGAATCACCAGAAACTTGTATTAGTTATTACCACAACAAAACTAGATCAAGTTATATCTTAAGGAGGAGGCAAGTAAAGGAGCAGGTTTTGAATGATTCATCTAACACCACCAAGTCCAACTTGGTTTGTTTTTGTTACATGTCATGTTTTACATCAGAAGAGGAACCTCATCAACCAAGTCCAACAGTACCATTCCCACCTGCTTTCAAGGCAGAATTGCACTCACTCCCACCCTTGTGTCAGACTTGAATCAGAGCCAATGGTAAAAAGACTTAAAAGAGAGCCAGCATGCCTGCTGATGGTTCAACAAAGAAAGAAAGGAAAGAATATATAATAAAAAGCCATGAGGCATCCCTCCATTAGCCTCTTTCTAGATAAATGTAAAAGATGATTGAAAAAGAAAATTCCATCAATCATGCATTGGTCTAAAGAGCAGGAGTGTAAAGTATAATTCTATTCCTCCAAATATAAACTAAGAAAAAAAAAAGTGAGAGCAAGTGAAGTATTATCTGTTAAGCACTGTCAATGGACCTTAATCAGAGAAATTAACAAAGTGGGTCAATGAGTTTAGCTGCCATCAACTATGTGTGAGAAAGAGAAAGAAGGCAAAGTGGATCACCTTGGACTTATAAGCTCTCTCTCTCAGAGTCCTGTAGAAAAATTAGAATCCAAAAACATTCCCTGTCCCTGTGGTATGCCATTCATTATCTTTTAAGTACCGAACTCCACTTTCTTTCGTTTTATTCAATAATTATGAGAAAAAGTTAGAATCCCAAGGGATTGTGGTTGAGATTGGTGATGCAATGGCTCCTCCTTGTGAGATCTTTGTTGTGTCAATTATGTCTCCCATTTTCTCTCACTGTTGCTTTCTATTTTCTTTGGTCATGCTAATCTTAGTTGGCTAAGCTTTATTGATTCTCAATCACTCATTTTGTCTCCAAATAATCTCATTCATCAGACAGTTCCTCTAATAAACAAGCCAAAAGCAGCCTACTTTTAAAAGCAAAAGCTGATCTCACACTGTTCTGAATTCTCACTCTGGGAAATTCCCAGAAGACCCTCCTTAACTACCAAGCCAAAGTGAGGGCTTTTTAGTTTTTCCCATCATTGCTGTGTGATGAAGTACAAGGGGTCTGAGATGTCTATTTCACTCCCGTTTTTATAGGAACTTTTCATTTTCATTTTTCATCAAATTTGCTTTGCATATCAGACCTGACATGCAGAACCCACCAAGCAAAACCACTGACACTCTCTTTATATAAAATTTGTTTCTCTAATACTCTAAGATTATTCCAAACCTCAAATTAGACTCACAAAATCTTAATCATCGAAATTGGAGTGTAATTCCAAATATTGCAACTTTTCTGTCAGACCTTCATTTAGTTTAAACTCATTCATTTTATATTACTTTTAAAACTTAGCTGAAACTCACATCTGGGATTAACTTTTTTGTCCGATAATATATATGCAGTTTTTATGAAGAAAGTAAAGCTAGTCATGCATGGTCCAGCTGTAAGGTGTACCTTAAATAA
>Ga0123341_1000685_pt1 | contig 22380 bp, 8 predicted proteins | sample Turbeapinknodule_FD_89959 | JGI IMG/M metagenome (GOLD analysis project Ga0123341, IMG submission 89959) | Root nodule microbial communities of legume samples collected from Mexico - Turtle bean Mexico pink nodule | ecosystem: Host-associated > Plants > Roots > Nodule | place: Mexico: Nepantla...
ATAATATATATATATATATATATATAATTTTGGTGAAGAGCTCATATAATTAATATGATATAAATTAGTAAATCAATTTTTTTCTTAATTAAGTTTTAAGTAATTTATAAATTTAAGTATTTTTAATTAAGTTCATATTTTTTTTGTTATATTTAGTACTCAATATTTTTTAATTTTTTATAAGCATTTTTTTATTTGATTTTTGTAGTCAATAAGATGACACAACTATTATTTTTGTTTTTCTCTCTCTAACTCACCAATCAATTAGCTCAATTTCCCATAACTCCTTAACTTGTATTCTCCCTTTCCAAAATTTAGTTGAAGAGTTAAGAGGTGAGTTGGAGGATATTGAAGAGAGAAAGAATAAGTTGAGCACCAAGTTGAAGATAAGAGACATAAGAATGTATTAAGAAGAGAGTTTTAGTTTAAAATATCCTCACAAAATTGACTTATAAGATGAGGATTATACTCACTTATATACGAAAAATTGGTTTTATCTCTAGTTGATCTGAGATTTTCAACATACTCTCATGCCAAAGCATATACATATCGAGCGTGTGCGTGACACTAAATATTTGTGAACAATCTGATAACAACCTGATAGCGACTGACATAATATACCCGATAAAGCTTGCTAGGACAGACTCTAATATGATATTAAGAAAGTTGATGTGATTTCCAACATATTCTCATGCCAAAGCATATACATATCGAGTGTGACACTAAATATTTATGAACGATCTGATAACAACCTAATAGTGACTGACATAATATACCCGATAAAGCTCGTTAGGACAGACTCTAATATGATATTAAGAAGTGAGTTTAAGTCTAACTGATCCTCACAAAACTAATTTACAATTGATCTTATCTCTAGTCGATGTGAGATATCTAACATAACAACTACGTTATCTCATTTACCAAAAAAATTAAAAAAAACAAGGTACTTAGCTAGTTTTTTTTTGGATATTCACTAAAACAAATATTATTAGTAGGAGCTTAATTAAAAATACTAAAATTTATAAATTACCTAAAACTTAATTAAACTATTTTTTTTATTAGTGTGAGTTTGCAAACTTTTAATCTCATTGTTTGCTATTATATAGTTAAAATTTTTGTTTTATATTGAAAAACAAGGTTTAATACATAGAGAACAGACAGAAGAAGGAAAAAAGTGATAAATCTAACTAAGAGAGGTAGGAATTTTCGTTAAGTATTTAGAGTTTATCTATCTATTTTTTTAAAAAAAATCTTAACATTGTTTAATTAACTATTTATAATTTGGACAGTGCTGGGAGGTGATGATATAAATTTTATAATTTGGGGAAGCTTCTTTCTTCTATTTATTTGTTATGTATTTATCTATTTTATCTCATATGTGTTTTTTATATAAACCAAAATCAAGGTAAAAATAGTTAAATAATGGATCCAATTCCTATTACAAAAGATTATATACGTGTCTAAATTAATTAAAATTGAACTATAGTTTACTTTTATAATTAGATTAGGTACTTTTTGTCTAATAATCATCTAATCTGCCTAAAAAATCGTATATGACTGTATACCTAAGGGGAATAGCTCAAGTAGGAACAGGCTAGCTACATTGGTCCACAAGGAGAAATCGAACATGCTAAACAAAAGGATAAAAAAACTAGTACAATCAAATTAAAAAGCTATGCTTTCTCCTATATCATGAAATTGAGATAGTATTAGTACGATTTTGGGAATCAAATAATCACCTTTTCTTTAATTATTTCTGCTTTCTTCTACGTTCCTTTAATGAAAGAAAAAAAAAACATTAGTACATCACTAAGAAAAGGAAACAATAATGGAAAGAATGTTGCCATATTTTAAAACAATATGAATTTTTTATTAGTCAACTAAGTTTTTAATTAAATAAAGAAGACGAATAGAATTAGGCATATGTTTGATTCCGATTTAAAAAACACATACACTGCATCAAAACCCAAAACCCATATCTCATGCAGAAGCTATTCTCTTTAGCTCTTATAATTCATGTATTATGCATATCTCATATAGCTAAACCAAACATACTCCATGTCGGTGAACGAACATTCACACGACATAAATCCAATCAAGTTTAAGTTTTTTAAGAGGAAATAGAAGAATAAGTTTAAAGAGAAAAATAAGTTTAAAGATAACGTTTGATATAAAGGATAACGATGTTGTTCAAATAAATAAGAGTTTTCAGTTTTTGGTTTTTTAACTGGTGGGTATGACCATCTTGAACTTATTAAACAAAATTGTATTTACACGAATGTCATTTTCAACCTGTTGAACAACTTAAAGTTGGAGTCAAAAAAATAATACTTAGTCCTTAACAATTTCATAAATTTATTACATTTGAACTATATAATTATTTGTCATAAAATTGCTACTAACCTGTAAAATAACAACACAATCACCCAAGTATATTTTACTCGCATTCCTTTGGTTGTTATATACTTTTGATGTCCGTGTTAAACTAGAAACTATTAAATCATAAACTTCATTGTCCCAATTTATACAAATTCTCTAAAACCTTAGAAAAAAAAAAACTCCAAGTCCTAAGAAAATAAAATAAAAAAGCTACAAAAGAAGTATGTACAACCTATAAAATTCATCAACATTATTTTTTCCTTTTATAAACTTTGTTGACCAATTTTTTCAAAATAGTATTTATTTTTATGTCTTCTCCATCAAACACCTCATTCACCAACCCACCACCTTCATCCTCCAAATTTAATTGTTCTTCGACCACTCGCAACCATAGAGCGAAAGAGATATCCACAACTTTAAAAGGCAGTAAATGTTGCCTTATTCTTAAACAATTATTATCAACACTACACCTACTAATTAATTCCCAAAAATAACTTGATATGTGCAATTCGTCTTATAATTTGAGAATCCACTTAATAGGTGTTCACTCTATTATTCGACGTTGGAATGATGTCAAATTACTATTGATTTCAACAATATGTTGAGTGTGAACTCTTTGTCAGACTCTTATCTACAAAATCAGCATACAAAGCAAATTTATGTATTTAATACAATTTTACAATTTCAAAATTAAATGACGTATTAGAAACCTAGTAATATAAACAATCAAACATTCATTTCCTTTCCTTCACAATCAAAGTTTTGACCATCATACTTTCCCATAAAACTTGAAGAAAGTCATTTCACAAACTATCCAAGAAGATATCAACCACTTCATCAAAAATTCAACTAAAATATGTTATCATTTTTTTATCTTAGCATTATCTTGAAATGTTATTAACATGTAAATTACACGCAACAAAAAATAAAAAATATAACATTCTCCATCTTCTTATGATTTTTTTAAAAAACAGATGATGATGTGTGTTTGTGCCAGCAAGACATATGTTATGTACATTAACTTCTTTTCAACATTCAATCAAATTCATTCCCTTTATTAATCCTTTCATTTTGATATTGTGTGAGTGATTCATTTTTTTTTCTTGTTATCCTTTATTTTATAACAGATTTTAGTTGAAAATCATAGAAGTGTTTTTCTTCATGGACAGAGAGTGGAATTTTCCAAATCACCAACCAGTCAATAATTACACCTTAAACCAAAAAAATAAAAAATAACCAACAAACCACAGATAGTGCATAATGCACTAACCACGACGACCACCACAAAAAGCACAAACAAAAAAAATTAACCTTACGAATACATAACACCAAACCGTTAATATGTAAACTCTAAAGCAAAATAACCATCAAACCAAACCAGGTGCATACTGCAGCAACCATGCCCACCACTACAACAAAAAAGTGCAAAAAAAAAATCACAAACAAAAATGCATAAAAATTGTCAATAAACCCTAAATAAATAAAAAACCATAAAAAAATCAATGTAATTGTAAACCTTACCAGTGTTGCTATTCTTTTAAAAGCTTTCGTCATTCTTTATTGTTTGACACTACTTCACTGCACTGTTTCAAAACACTACAATCTCTACTTTACCTTCTTTGTCTTAGGTTTGTATCTCTTTGCCTTGCAATGTAATCATTTTCCGCTCCCGGAAGTCCTTGTAATTCCCAATTAAAATAATTTCATTAATGTTTGGAGCATCTCGTGAATAACATTTATTTATTTTTTCTTTGATAAAAAAATTAATGTTTGACTGGACAAAAAATTAATTCGGTCACATCGGTGCACAATGCGACGTAACAATTATATGCAGGCACAAAGCATTCATCATTTGTTAACATAACATTTTTCCTAATAATTGGAACATGATCTCTTGCTTCAGGAAATGAAAATAAAACTCATGATAATTGTTCGTAATTAACAATAACTAGAATAGATACTTATAAGCAATTTTAAAAAGACGGCAAGGAATGAATAGCATGAGCACAACAAACATTGTAAGAACTCATTGGTCACTATATATAAGAACTTCAATACTCAATTAACTAAGTATCATTGTTTTTTATCGACAACAAATTTGAGTATTTAAAGATGTTCTAACCTTTTACAAAACAACTTAAATTAATATTTTCAAATATACATAGATAATAACAAAAACAACAAAGAAAAATTCAGAAGAGAACATTAACCAAACCATATAGTCTACATCTTAATAACAAACATCTAAAGCATATACCCAAAACTCTGAATAAAAACCCTCTAACCATCATTGATCAATTCATATACGCAGTTTTTTTTTTTTTATCAGCAAATTCATATCCGCAGTTAACCAGCTTGACATTGTTTTGCTCCTCTTATGCATCACCAAGAACTGGTCCAGAATAAATGCAGCACCACCTAGCATGACATGTGGTTTAATTCCTTGGGGGTTAATAAAGGATATCTTATATACGAGTTAATGTGTTAAAAACCTGTTAGATAGTTACTAGCACATAAGGCACAAGACACTTCCGGGAAGAAAAAGAAGACGCGGCAAATGAAGGCGAGCTTCGTTCTCCGGCCAGGGCAAACGTCGGTCCATAACAGTAATATAATTTTGATTACTTTTTTCTTTTCTTTTTTTTCTTTTCTGGTGTGCACTTTGGATAACTAGACGCATAGGGTTGTGGAGCCAAAAGATTTTAATTTTTAATAAAGGATAATGTCTTTTTTTCTACTTAACCAACTTATTCATTTTGTTACGATGCTTTATCTCACAAAAAGACCTTCATGAAAATATTGGAATTCAAAATTAGCCAAAAACACAAGTTCATTCAAAGCAGAAAATAAAAATTCTTTAATAAAGAATAACACGTAACATTTGTTAACTTTTCAACAGAAATATTTTTTTATCAGTAAAAATTAAACAGAAGAAATTTGACCATTTAAGGGATGTTGTAACATTTATAAAAAATAATAGAGAATCAAAGCTCCCAAGACAGAATAAGTAGAATCCCTGCAACATAATACTACATTCACCAGAATGAAGATTTTACCTAATATGTAAAAAACTGCATCAAACATCTTCTTCTTCATTCTTAAAGTGTGGGTCATTTAACCAATGACAACACATTACAGAAAAAATAGGCTGCTACATGTCGCAAACAATTCTACTCCCAGTCTCCAAATTGCTTTCGAGAATTACTTGTCCCAGCGATAGCCACAAGAAATTAAACCATTAAGATAAATATAGTGTCCATGAAAGTGTAAAGAAAGTCCCAGTGCCACTAAATTAATGAATAGAACCCTCAAAAGGATGCTGCTACAATTATTTTTTAAACATAACAACAAAGTGTGCCTAATTGACAGATAGTTGGGTCTATTAAATGTATAATTAGGGTTTCACTCTTATTGCTATACATAGAAAGATAAAAGACTGAGTTCGCTCCAGTGATCTTTACGCTAAAAAGAGATTAGTTTAATTACTGATTACATGGTCCGTACGCAGACAAAAACAAAATTAATTTGAAGTTATGTATGAAGAAACCTCCAATTGTTAATTAATTTGATTCGACTGGATTAGACTGCTTAACTCACTATAAATATATATTTAACCTGATTATGAACGGAAAACCTCAAAATTATAGTTCCTGGTTAATCGAACAAGACGCGTATCACTATCCAATCACTTAGCGAAAGGAACTTTATATCAGACATGATTGACTCAGCCAAAAGGGTTTTGGTTTAGTGGAAAATTTGGTGGCAAGGCAACTGTGTTTTTTTAGCACTATAGATGTAGACATATGCGTATACAGTACATGTTATATTTTTATGAGGAGCAAGAAAAGCAAAGGTTGAAGCAAGAAACTGGACAGTTCGAATCTATCAAACAAATCAAATGATTTTCCGGTGACAACATAATTATAAAACGCGATGGGTTTGTGATTCAGTTAATTTAGGTTGTTTACTGAAAGTCGATGTCAAGACGATAATGAGAGTGGTGGTGAGTGAGGGAGTGAGGGGGTTGCCATTTTGATAAACATGCAGTCATGCATTATTGGCTGGCATCAGAAAAAAATGTCACTTTAAGGGAATGCTTTGCAAAGTTATGGACGTGAGAGAGGTGGGTCTTTCAACTATATGCATGAAATGATGACGTGGGGGACCCAGAAGCAGAAGGAAGGAGTTTCATCATGTCATGGAATCCCTTGGATTGAGGAGGGTGTAGCAGAAGCAGCCTTCAAACTGTGGAATATGGAATGTGGATGTGGAATTAACCATTCCCCTTTTTACTTGCTTCTTTCTTTTAATATTTTGTTGCTTAGTAATCACCTTTATTTTTGTTTTTTTCTCTTTAAACGATTAATCAGCCACAGTATGAAAAGAAGAGAAGGAGAAGAAGAAGGAGAAAAGAATGTGATATGCATGTGATCCAACAGACTTTATGTTCCCCGTTACCTCCCACCTCTAGCTAGATATCTATCTATCATATCTTCCTTCTTCTATACTTCACTCTATTTCTAAACCAAATCAAACCACCAACCATTGCTTCCATCTCTGTCTTTTTTTACATTCGGTGACTCTCGCTTTTTGGTTAATCATGTTTAGGTCAAGCATCCACATTTTAATGCTAATTGTACTGAATCCACATTTTGGGTCCCACTGCTAGACATGCGAGGTCGGCCATGCATGCATCCTAATGTGTGCTTCATCATCCATCAAATTTAAAGTTTGTTTCAAATTGTGACCTTCTCAGGCCCAACATCCCATCAACTACACAATACTTCTCTTTTCTTTTCTTTTCTTTTCATTAATAAATTACGAAAAGATATGTGTTTGGTGTTTTCCTCAGTTAGGTAGTAGAACTAGCATATGAATATACTACCCCGTTCTATTCTTATTCTTTGGTACTAGGCAAAGTATCTCATGATCTCGCATAATAAATAGAAGGATCTTTCTTTTTCTTCACGTAGAAGTCGTATGGATGATGGCTTTAAGAAAGAAAGAAGAAAAGGAAAAAAAATAAAGGGAAAGAAAAAGGGGGGAAAGGAGAGGAAAAAAAAAAGAAAGGTTTGAAAAGCAGAGGAAGAAAGACCTCTCTTGTTGTTCTCTCCTTTTAATGTAACTCTAAAGTATGTTAAAATGAACTTTCTTTTGTTGATGAGAGGTATCAATATGCCATGCATGTATAATGTTTTGATCATAGAGATATTAATATTCTTCCAGGAAGCTGCTTTACAACGTCTTTTCCAGGACAATTTAACTTTTGCATGCAAACCCATTTCCCCCATGTACAGCATACTCTTTATTCTATATACCACCTTTATGTTACTTTTTCGTTTCATCAATTATGGATACTAGTTTTGCATATGTATGTTACATCTTATTTTCGTATATCACCATCTCGGTAGTGTTTAGATAACTAGTTGTAAGATTGCGGACTTGCTTAGTACCTACTGTTTAATTACACAGCAAGTGTTTTTATATAAAGTTGTTTGTTACATCATATCAGAAACCACAACTAATTTGTTTTCTGTATATTTATCTTAATCAAGTTTCAAGGCGAGACCCTTACAACTAAAAATCAAATAACTTTTTATTCACAAATATATCCGCATTATAGATTGCATATATATCTGTTATCTGAGTGAGGGTGACTATTCCTTTTATCAATCTTTATCAGGTTTGCTCTTCCATTCCGTTCTGGACTGTTAATAAAATATAGGATAACGCTGGATGGTGAATAAGTGTTGCATTCCACAGATTGTATATAGCAGCACCACTTAATTGTTGTCAAATTATTGTTATTTTACTGTTTTTTCTAGTCTTTATTTAATTACGGATAGTGCTACTAATAATTTTGTTAGCATTTATGGTACTTTTGAAGTGTTGGGTGAATTTAGATATAAGCTGCTTATGGTATTTCACTTAAAAAAAAACATGAAATAAAAACCAATTTTAAAAACCAAAAAAATTAGTTGCTATAGTAACTAAATTAGAGATCATTTTAGAAACTAAAAAAAGTGTTTCTAAATTAGTTTCTATTATTGTTAAATGGTTTCTAAATTGGAATCTAATTAGCAACCAATATTTTTGCTACCAAATTCAGAAACTAAATAATTGGTAGTTAAAACCTTGGTTGCTAATTAGATACCAATTTAGAAAACATTTAACAATAATATAAACTAATTTAGGAATCAAAAAAAATTTAGTCTCTAAAATAGTCTCTAATTTAGTCACTATAGTAACTAATTAATTTTTGTCACTAAAAATTAGTTTATATTTCATGATTTTCTTGTACAGTTTTAAGGGGTGAGGAAGAAGGAGAATTTACGCGGTTGTACAGTTCTTTCTGGAAGATTTGCTCTCAAACTATGTAATTTTTGGAAGAGTACTGAAAAATAAAATTACTACTAAGGTCAACTTGAAGAGATATGAGATTGTGGTTGAAAGTATTTTACGTTGGCAAATGAGGATACAACAAGTTATATTTGTTTTTTGGATGTAGAATTGCTTAACTAGTTTGGAATCTTTGCTACATGTGGTTAGGGTTGAGTTCGACTGATCATCTTTATGCTACCTCGCATTCCTTGCAATTTAATTTGCATGGTGCACCCACATTTGTTAATTTAGTTTTGGGAAATGTCTGGATTGCGTTGGTAAGTGAGATTTGAAGATATAGGAATAGACACATCTTTAAAGGTAGAGTGATTGATAAAATCTTCTCCATGACTCAATTGAAGGTCTCATCCTGTACAACTTCTAAATTCCCTTCAACTTGCTTCTCATTTTTTCAAATTGGTGTCTCGATCCCCTAATTTATATGTACTCGATTAAAAACAAATGATTTTGTATAGGTTGTCAGTTGTATACTTTGCGGTTTGTGAGAAAAGTTTGTCTTTATTAGTTGGTTTGAGTGACAAGTGTTTAAGATGTGTAAGAATTGGATCATCTATAAAATGATTCATATTTATTTATTTTTTATTACAAATAAAAAAAAGTATAAGTTGTTTATAGTTGCATCGTGTCTCACATAAAGAGAGGTTGTATACTCTCTTTTTCTTTTTAAAGTGCTAGTGTTAAATATGTTGTTTAGAAGTGTTTGTTTTATATTAAATCTGCATATAGGCTGTTACATTTTTTTTAAAAAAATATATATATATTGTTGTTCTAGTTCACGTTGAGGAAGATAATTATCATTTTTTTTATTATGTCTAATAACAAAACAAATCCAGAACGTACGTAATTTAGGCATGACTTAATTTTTATGGACTTTTACATTTTTGCTAATTATATTACGTTGAACTTTATTTTTAAAAGGGAAATTGTTTTATATTGAATATTTTATTTTTCATGTTATGAAAATGTCTTTTTTTATCAATAATAAATAAATAAGAGGATATTTCAGGGTTGATTATGGCATTTTCTTACTGTACATTCATCCAACTTGTTTTGTTACGTAGTGAATTTTAAACTTAACTAAATCTCATAAAACCGGTTCATGACGTTAAAGATTACATCCACTTATATACAATAAAAGACTTTAATCTCCTATGTGATCTCCAACATTTTTTTTTAGCTTTTCTAATATAATAATTGTTGTATGTAGTTTAGAACCTCTTTGTGCTCTTAATAATGCTTTGCTCATAAAGAAAGGTGCATATATAAATAAAATAAAGAGTTAATCCTAAATTTCCGGTATGAATAGAATTTAATTAAAAAATAGGCAATCATACTCTGACATTCTAACTTTTTTCAAACTTCATTTGATCACTAATAATATTATTATTTTATTTTAAATTTTTATTTTTATATTTATTGGTTGAACATAATATTTTATTATTAAAAAGGGTTATAAAATAGAAATGGGAGTAAAAGAGGAGTATCAAAACAAAAGTTAAGAGAGTTAAGGAAGAGTTTTAACAGGAAAATCAAATCAATTTTAAATGCTTGATACAATTTTATTTTTAATGTTTTTTATATTTTGCTTGTATATGTTTCGGTAGGACATAAACCTTTTGGTCTCTAAATCCTTGATTAATTTGAGACATATGTGAACTTGTTTTAGAATATAAAACTTTTGTTTCGATTTTCAAAATTTTAAACTTGGGATTTTATTTAAAGAAAATAGGTTTTTTTTATCTCTCCAACTAATAAGCAATGTTCATAACAAGATATACATATCAAACAATGAATATTACAATATTATAATATAGTTAAAATTAGTTTGTTATGTGAAAAATAATTCATTTCAATAATTTTTTATTATAAATAAAATTTATTTGGAAGAAAACAGAAATTGGCAGCAAAGAAAGAAAACGCAACGTCTTGGTTATTGAGGAAATTTATGCACGAGTGTGGTGTAGGAGGGATTACTTGAATGATCCTTTGAGAAACAGAGCAAAAAGAACCTGGGGCTCAGCTACATCAATGTTTCTATATAAATTTAAATGACACTATAAAAACAAACGCCTATCTTGTCCTCTACATTATTATCAGTGTCATTTCCTCGTGGGATTCATATGTCATAGCCTCATAGCCCCTCGTGACCCTCCAATTATGCCAAAAAAAAGTTTGAATTCAACTTATTTGACTCATCTCTCTCTATAATTCTACACACAAAAAAACCTACATCATAGCCAAAATATGTACTACAACTTCAAACCTCGTATGAACTACCCACATCTTTACTTATTAATCCAATCTTAATTCCTAAATTTAACAAGCATGTACGTATCTGTATGTTGCAATTTAACTAATATAAAAAGTGTGTTTTATGGAAATTGAAGAGGGCGTCAGTGGAACAGACAAAAAAGAGCGCGGAAACAGACAGAAGAAGAAAGAAAGAACCTCAGTGGGGTTGTCGTGTAGAGAATACAGATTATTTTTATTATACTGTTTCTTTTAAAATGATTAAATACATATATTCGTTATTAACATAGGATGTTGGTAGCTTAAGGCTAAGTATGAAAAGGTTTGGTACTGTGGAGAATTAAAATATGAGTTGGTTGGTTGGAATGAGATGAAAAAGAAAATGGTTTATCCGTATTGGGTGTGTGTTTTGTAGTTGTCTCTTCTTGAAATTCCCATTGGAGTTTTGTCCAATAATAAGAAAAATGATTTTATTGAGAGGTACCGGCGGTGGTCATGTGACTGGAGGTGGGGTTGGTTCACTTTCACTGCGTTTTAGAAATTAGAATAGAATCTTCTTGGCTCTTCAACGTGAGTGAGTGTGAAGTGCGTGAAGCGAGCGAGGGATGTGAGTTTCGATCATTTGTTTGTTGGGTGAATTTTGGGAGTGATTTTGCTCTTGGTGGGCTCACTAGGATCTGTCTCAGTTGCTGACAACTTGTGAGGGAAAATCAGCCTTTCTTTTTCTAGATTTCCTTGCTCTTTGGGTCCACCATCTTCATTCTTTCTCTCTTTCTCTCTTTCAAACAATTAATAATACACATCCCTTCCTTATCTCTGTTTAAAATTACAATCATCCTAATCACAATGCAAGGACTCTTCCATTTCAATTTAACAACCACACTCCAAGAAATAAAATAAAATGAGACGTTGGTGGGATTGGATCGTGCATCACACTAGAGTTCTTTTACCAAAATAGCCCTGAAACCAAATTTGGGGGCCCCACATCGGTGGACCAGGACCAGTCTAGTCATTATGTTTCATTTATAAACACATAATTAGGTCAAATTATATGTTGTTGTGGTCAAGGCAATCAAGCGGGCATAATTCTGGAAGAATGAGTTTGAAGATGATATTATGGACTGTGAAAACATGGGGAGGACATAGAAAAAGTTTCCATGTTGATGAAATTGTTTAATATTCACCCGCTCCTGTTTTGAAAGAAGAGAGTGAGCTTAATTGGAAACGCAATCAAACTAGGGAAAAGGACAGAAGGAGGGGTAAGTGATAACGTTAAAATTGATAATTGTACAGCTAGCTAGGAGAAGATGAAGGTTGAGGGTAGCTTAGTATGATGAAAAAAATAATTTAAAAAAAAAAGTGTGGAGAATTCCCATAAATAAGCACGTAACATGAACTAGGGAATAAGGTGGTGGTAATAAATATATGTTAGGAAGGGAAAAAAACAAAAGAAGAATCACGAGACTAGTAATACTCACAGATGCATAAAAAATAAAAAGGACTACTACTACTGTCTCCATGTCAGCCGCTGCTGCTTCTGCTGCTACGGTGCAGTAGAGTACAGCGAAAGAGTCAGGAGGGTGTGAACTGGGAATTGGGAATTAAGAAAAGGTTAGGAAGAAGCAGAAGGGGCGCAGAAGAAGAAGCAAAAAGAAATAGAAACAAGAGCATGATTGTTTACAAACTTGGCAGATAGTTATCGCTTTGGTCTTTTCCTCTTCCCACATAACATACATACATAGCTACCTCTTCTCTTCTCTTCTCTTCTCTTCTCCTCTTCTTCTTAATTATTTTTTCACATTTCTCTCTTTCTCTTTCTATCATATGCTAGCCTACAATACAATAATAGAGTAGGGGAAGAAGAACAAGAACGCATCATCCATTCCTCCATTCTCGTTTCATTATTGGGACTTGAAGCTGCCGGCATTGTTACCTCATGCTGCACTATTTCTCACTTCTCATGCTTCTTTTCTTTATGCTCACCTACACCACCTTAATAAAATCACTAATCACTGTGTATTACTCAAAAAAGGACTACACGTTTTTTGTTTCTTGTCTAATATTTTTTTATTTTACCTCAAAACCAAATTTTTAAGACACGTAAACTTCTTGTGCAATTCAAATGTTGTTTAAAGATAAAACCATTGTTTTAACTCCGATAGAGTAATAACTGAAAAGGGAAAGTTACTTTTTTAGAATAATTACAGATAATTTACTGCTTATTCAATTATAAAATAATATATCACATTTTCTTAAAATAAAAATGGCCTTTTCGATTGATCCATTAACTCTTGTTTTTTTTTTCAGCAAAGATTAACTCTTGTATTCAACATGATTAACGTGTGATTGAAAACAAACTGGGTTTAAATGGTTAAATAAATCGATTTACAATTTTTTATAATATATATTTCATATAAATATTCCAGCACATGAAATAGTTAAATAAATCTGATTTACTTTTTTTTTTCTTGTACCATTGTTATACTATATTCATTCTAGTAATTAAACAAACAAAAAATTCATACAGATATTCCCTATTTCTACTTACTTTCTCAAACAAACAAAATTACAAGGGCGATTTAAATTTCATAATGTGGAGTATTCCTAGCTTTACCTTCTTTATTGAATATTAAATGCGTATTATATAACGCATTCTTTCTTTCCATTACTCTTTTTTTTTTCTAGTTAAAAGTAATAACTTTAAACTAAAACATTCAAATTATATAATTAACAGCTTCATAAATGGACCTATTTTATGAAATATTCCCAAGGTTAACTTCTTTCTATTTTTCCAGTAATTAGGTTTTATAAGCCAAGGTATTTGAGATCATGGACCTTGCTTTCCAAGTTATTTAGAGCACTATCATATCTTTAAAATATTGGTGTAACATGTGAGGATAGGGTGTTTGTGACCATACAAATTGGTCTTATTATCAAAATACTTCCATAATGGGACAAATATATTGAGGTTATAATTAGTGGTCAGATCTTTGTTGCGACACCAATCAACCAAAGAGTTATAAATCGAATCTTGTTTTAAATCCATGAGGCCAATAGTACAATTTTAAACCAAAATTTTCTTTTATTAACTACACTAATAAATTTCATTTTTTTCTTTGTCACAGTATAAAAAAAAATCATTTACTGATAAAAATGGCATCTGTCTACGATTATCTTTGGTAGTGCAACTTTTTCTAAGAAAAAGGTAGTGTAACTTTTATCTAAGAAAAATAAGCTACTCATATAGACTTTAGAAATATACACTAGCAATATAATGCATTCCACTACCTTTGAAATGTATATTTTTATCCTCTTCTAATAATTAACTTAATTATTTACTACTGTAAGTATAATATCATATACTAATACATAGTTTAAGTTTTTAGGCAAAAAAATACGTTAATAAACACTGTTAAACAGGTAGACAGTAAATTATAGTTTTTCGAACTTCACGGTTTTTTTTTCATCAGCATTTCGAACTTCACGTGGGATACCAGTTTTATATTATCAACTGTGTATGCAACAAACTAATGCTGGGTTTGGATAGAAAAGGTTAAAAAGGGATAAAGATGTAAAAATGAATTGAAAGAAAAGTTTGTTTAGTTAAAAATAATTATATTTATTATTCATAATATAATTATTTTAAATTATTTATCGTTAGTATCACAATTCACAGCTGGATTACGTTGTTTGATAATTGATTATAGATATAAAAAAACACGTATTTACATTAAATTTTGTAATAATAAAATTGATTATATATTCATTTGAGTGGATTTAATTAAAAAAAAAATTGATCGCATCCTTTCTCCTTTTGGTTATTTTTTTTTTACTATTTTCACATTTCTACCAAATCAAATAAAATATGATCTCAGCTTCCATTTCTTCATTATTGATTTCCCAGGTTAATAAGAGTTTTTCTTTCTATGAAGGTATCTTGGTTTGTATTGTTAATAGTTGATGTATTGGGGTATACCGAGGATAATAAAGTTGGAGGTTGTGTTGTAAGATTGAATTGGGTAATGAGCAACTTTTGAGATATTATTATTAAACTATATTCACATTGTTATATGAGGAAAGCAAAGAAAATTGTAAAGTGAGAAATAATTACTACATGGGTGGGGAACCGGGACAGTTTAGCTTTGTTTTTCCAATAATGAGAATCATAGACACTATCAAAATAATCAGTTGTGGTATCTATCCGAAATAATTAGTCATCATTTTCCCATTGTTTTGCTTTGGCCCTCTATCTGCTTCTGCGTCCCTACTATTCTACTTTCACTTATTATCACAAAATCAATGCGCTTCTCATTTTAATTATTTGGATCCTCACTGTCCACTTATTACTCTATGGTTTTCAAGCAACTTTTTTTACCTCCTCTTTTCTTTTAAATTATCAAACCTGTAGCTTACTATGCAAACACAACCCTACCAACCTACACAAAAAAAAAAAAAAAAAAAAAAAAAAATAAAAAACAAAAAAAAACCCACCCCCCCAAAAAAAAAAAAAAAAAAAAAAAAAAAAAAACTAATAAGCTAGACAATCAAAGAAATGTTAGAAACTTGTTGCATGATTGTTGATGTGAAATCATGAATGGACAGAATGATTTGTTAATTAGCTTGTTCATATGTTATACATATTACATAGTACTACTGTAGTTGCATTCATTTTGGGACACGGACAACCTTTATATATACGCATACATTTATGTAAAAAGGAAACAAGTGTGATATGTGTGTACGTATTATAAAATAATAGTAAAAATATAATGGAGGTGGAAAAGGTGTGAAATTTTGGGTAGTTGTTTGATGGGAACTTTTGGGGTCAATAATTCAATTGAATCACCCTGGACACATGAGGAAAAGAAGCGGAGCCAAAGTTGGAGGCTCAATGTAATGTAAAAGTAAAGGGAAGCTAAACACGGGTAGCTATAGCTACCTATTGTAAGCTAGGGAGTAAAAGGTACTAGTGGCCACAGTGAGCATACGTCTCTAGCACACGATTTTGAAGTTTGAAATATGTTATGTTTTTCTTTTTTTCAATTTATGAAAGAGAGAAATGGTAGAAGCAGTGGAAATGGAAGGAAGGGAAGAAATGTGATCGATCACCCACAACAGTCTTGAATTCCGTCACGTACTTCGATGTATCCTTTGCCTTATTATATCTGCTAGAGATGTGCAACGCAAGAACAAAAAATAACTGATGGGGATTCGAAATTAGAGACTGTGTTTGGCTGGTGACATTAAACAACAAAAGGAAAGGTACAAATTGTGAAAAGAGGACACTCGTTTGACGTGAAGTGAAACCCACCTTCTTCACATTTCTGATACATCTTTTGCTTGATTCCAATTCCAATATTTTATTTGGATACGGAAAATGTAATGTCAATACCCAAAAAAAAATCACATTGTTTGTCAAATATCAGATTGTACTTCTCTACGAGATTCCCTTACCTTTGGAATTCGAAATTCAATACCATACCCCTCATGACATAATCATTCCAACACTCCACCACATATATATGGAACAGACATTTCAATTAATTATTATTTACAACAACAACAACTGTTAACTAAAAACATTAAAACTTGTTTAAATAATGATCAGGGAAAAGGCTGTTGCATAGGAAGTGTTTGACTGTTTACCACTAATGGAATGGAACACAAATAAAAAAGGAAGAGAGATTGATTGAGTTGAGGAAGGGTTGAACGGTCAATTTGTAAGAGATAATAGATAACATTGGTCTGCACCTTCTTCCTCTTGTGCGTGATTTTAAGTGGGTGTGCGCGGGATCAATGTCAGAACTCAGAAGCCTCTCTGCATCACAAACACTCACCCACACACGTAGAAGGAGAGAGAGAGAAAGTGAGTCACGGGTTTGCCTTGAAAGGCCCTTATTTCACAGTCCTAGACAGACAGACACATATTCTCTCTCACAACACAACCGATGAGGGTAACAAAAAATATAATGCCCCTACCAGACAATATCCTTTCACCCAAAACAACAACCCAAATTAATACATCTAATATACACTCACATTAAAATAATACAAAATATGTATAAAAACAAGGTAAATAAATACTACTACTCCTTCCACCCCTTTTCTCTCTCCTCTTCTCTAAACATTTTTATCTATCCTTTCCTTTCCCTTCACCATTCTCATTCTCACTCTCATACGCACACCACACCACCCTCTCTTTCTCTCCTCTTCCGATGGCTCTTCTTCTTGACAACTGTGAAGGCATTCTACTCTCTTTGGACTCACACAAATCAGTGCCTGCTCCTTTCCTCACCAAAACATACCAACTTGTGGATGATCCCGCCACAGATCACATAGTTTCCTGGGGTGAAGACGACACCACTTTCGTCGTTTGGCGTCCTCCTGAGTTCGCTAGGGACCTTCTTCCCAACTACTTCAAACACAACAACTTCTCAAGTTTCGTTCGCCAGCTCAACACCTATGTACTATATTCGCATACCATCTTCCTTCTTCAATACTTTTTTTCTTTCTTTTATCTTCTTCCAATTAACATGCTTCATTTTGAATGCCTCAACTAGGGTTTCAGAAAGATTGTACCGGACCGATGGGAGTTCGCTAACGAATTCTTCAAGAAGGGAGAGAAACACTTGCTGTGCGAGATCCATAGGAGAAAAACCGCTCAGCCTCAACAAGGAAGCATGAATCACCATCACCACCATTCACATTCTCCACTTGGAGTCAACGTTGGCGTTCCCACTTTCTTTCCCTTTTCCAGCAGAGCCAGCATCTCCCCCTCCAACGACTCCGACGACCAAACCAATTGGTGTGACTCTCCTCCACGTGGAGCCACCTCATTGATGAACGGTGCAGCCAACTACAGCACTTCCGTCACCGCGCTTTCCGAGGACAACGAGAGACTCAGGCGAAGCAACAACATGCTCATGTCGGAACTTGCGCACATGAAGAAGCTTTATAACGACATTATCTACTTTGTTCAAAACCATGTCAAGCCAGTGGCTCCAAGCAACTCTTACTCTTCTTCTTTGCTGCTATGCAATACACCTGCTGCTACTCCAATAAATGGTGCCAATGTTTCAATGATGCAAAGGCCAATGAACCAGTTTCTGGGGTATTATTCTACTAACCCTAAGCAAGGAACTACTCCATTAACTCAACATCAGCAACATCAACCTCAGACCTACCATGTTAACTCCCCCTCCAACACCTCAAGGAGTTCTATAACGATTGTCGAAGGACCTAGCGGCAACATTAACAGCTGCAAGACAAAACTTTTTGGTGTGTCGCTCCAGTCAAAGAAAAGGGTGCACCCTGATTATGGATCTAATTCGGAGACCAACAAGGCTCGTTTGGTTTTGGATAAGGATGACTTGGGGTTGAATCTCATGCCTCCATCCACTTGTTAGTTCCACTGATTGATTCTAAGATATCCCAAGCTAGCTTAATTTTCTTTTACTTGCTTTGATTTGTTTTCATTTTCTTTTTAATTTTTGCATCACTACTCTCAAGTTTTGAGTCTTGGAGGAGGCAGATGATATTGATGGAAACGTGTGTGTGCGTGCGTGGGCTCGTTTGTGTGACTGTTTTTGTGATTCTGTGTACATATAACTTAGCGCCGATATTATTATCTTTGTTCCCGACCCATCATCTATTGATATAGGTGGGTTTTGGTTAGAGTAAAAGGTCAGAAATTAAAGCAAACTTTAAATGTTCTCCAACTCCTCTTTCAGGACGGGTTTTTCTCATTTTCATTGGTACACTTTATTGTCCTGGATTGTGTGGGATCATTCTTTTTTTCGTCTTGTTTGTTCATAGTCTCTTTCGCTTATTTTGGTATCTGCATGCCTCCAGTTGCATTAATGCTAATGCCAGCAAGAAAGAGAGAGAGAGAGAGTGTGTTAATGATGAAGAGTTGCTTACAGTTTTTATTGGGTAAAAAGCTGAGAACTGAGAATGTAACAGGCTGGCTTAATGACAAATTTGCAAGGCTTTCTTGAGGAAGCTAGCCTCATTAATGGTGTCCGTGTACGAAGCAAAGAACACAAAATACATTGCATCTCAATTCAAAACCCGATGAAAAGACGAGTGATATTACAAAAGATCCATACTATAAAGGAGCTGACAGTAAATCACTGATTCGTTCAAAAAAATATTCCCATTATTAGGTGTACGATTTGTGATTAGTCGTTTTAATTAAATAATACTATTTAGTAATCAAGATTGATTAATCATTTTGTTTGATGTCGAGATGTGTAGAGTACTATGATTTTAGAAAAAAGGTTATCATAATGTTTCTTATAGAGCGACGGTTATTTATAGTGCTGCCTCACGTATTAGTGAATGAAAAAAATCATTTGTACGTAAATATCTGATTATAAGTTTCATAACAATGAGATAGATAAGAATAACAAATGCAGAGATACAATAAAAAGACAGAAAAATGCAGGCAATAAATTGTCAGTGGCAGAAAAGGAAAGTCCCTATCCTTTCCTTTCCCTCCATAAGAACGTAAGGAGAACTGTAGAGAGAGAAAGATCACGGGAATAAAATATTCAAAGTGGTGATGGAAGGTTTACAAGAAAAAAACAAGGAAGTGAATTATTCGATGAAAGCGAAATGTAAGGGAAGCTTGACTGAAAATGTTGTTTGAAATGTTTCTATCAAGGCTTCTTCTATGCTTCTGAGGACCAGAAACCTTTGTCTTTCCCCACTTCGAGTAGTCATCTGATTAACGTTTTCTCAGCACTCTTAGGATTCCATTTCTCTCCTTCTTCACTCTCTCACAATCGGGTCTGTTTTATTTTCCCTCCACTTTTCTCCATATATTTTGTTTCTTACATAAACAATAACACGAGCATTGAAACAATGTATCATGTATGTGCCTTTGCCCGGAACTTCGTGATTCTTGCTCCTTTGAGTTGAGTCTTCTTTTCTTGTCGCATTGCCCTACTCCTACATCCCTATAAGGGTAAAGTGTCCCATAATGTTTTGTCTAGCTAGTGTTCTATCATTTATTTTATTATATTATATATCATGCGTTCATAATTTCATAACCATATATATATACTCTTGCGGACTCCAGAGTGTTAAAATCTCAAACAGAGAAACTCTGAAAGGCATCAGAGAAAGCACAATAAGCAATGTCTATATTTGATATTTGAGTCTTCATAAAAACAAAGGTGGTTAAAGGTAGGAGGAGGACAAAGGTGGGATAAAAAGTGTAAAAATAATATAAAAGCAAAAAAAAAAAAAAAGTTGGAAACCCTAGTTTAGACAAGTATGCAATTGTGTGTTGTATTAAGTAATGATTAGTAATATTGATTTTTTGGTTTGTTTAAGGTGAGTGTGGCACGTGATAGGTTAGTGCACGTGTAGAAGCAGGGAAGGGTGGAATGTCAGATGAGGTTCAGATCCGAATGTCTGGGGCGAGAAGAGAGTGGAGATGAGTAGTGAGATGGAGTTGGAGTTCGAAGAAGATAAAGTGAGTGATGGGTTTCAAAAGTGGATACCGATCATGCTGCATAAAGAAGCTTTCGGTTTAACACTTTTAAACGCATATGAGATCGGATATAGCTGTTGCTAAATCTTACACACCCGCATCGAACTACTCGCTAAAGCACTCTTTCAATTACACCCCAAAATTCAACACCAACATTCCTGCTTATAAAACAAAAAACAAATCAAATTCTTCTAAAGTTTCTTAAGATGCTTAATCAGTAATATTTTAGAATAAATGTATTTAAATCTAGATAGGGAGAGAACAAAAATTAAACACGCTTAATTAATAAAATAACTGCGAAAAGCACGAACATAAAAAGTGACAAAAAAATTATACTACTAAGCTTTCTCGTGTGTTTTTAAGTGACTCAACATTTATTCCATTCCTCAAATGTAAGTTAATTTAATTTTAGCTTAATTTTATATTTTAGTTTGAAGAAATACAGTGTAAGGATCTAGAAAATAACCTTAAAGTAGAAGTGGTATATTTTAAATGATATATGAATATTTTATTATTAAAATGAAAATGATATATAAATAGAAAATTCAGTTATTCAGGTTTCATTTTAAAATATCCACCATCTCTAAAAGTTTCCATTTTCCTTTCTCTCCCTTCTCTCTAAGATTCTGATCCCCTCCTTCATCTGTTTGACGATCAGAGTACGCCATTAGACTCCTGACAGCGAAGTCTGCAAGACTGCCCGATCAAAATCTTTGATAGAGTAAGTTTATTTTGTACCCTTTTCCTTTCCTCTCCTTCTTTCTATGATTCTGACATATTATCAGTTTAACAATCGGAGTCTGCCATTGGACTCCTGGCAATGAACTCTACAAGATTGCCCAATCAAAATACTAAACAAAGTAAGTTCATTTTTGGCCTTTTTCTTTGAGTCAAATTTTGAACTTGATAGGGTTGTCTCTACATGAGTTTTACATGTGACTCTTTTAGCTTTAGGGTTAATCTCTGTTAACTCAAAGTCCTACTTATATAGTTAAATTTTGATTAGGACTTCGTGGTACAGCTTAATTACCTTTAAGCTTTTGGGTAGATTTGGAGCGCTTGAGCATCATCTAAAGTTCAGATAAGGGAAGCTAGTCTTATTATTTTCAATAAAACCCTATGTTAGAAGATTCTGAATTTGGAGGTCCAATTCCAATTGTTTTTGCTTGCAGGATTGTCTCTTTTGAAGAGTAAAGTAATATATTGACTGAAATGGTTGATTTTGAATCTTTTATATTGATTTTAAGGTGAATAATATGTTGAAATTGTTTGTGATTGAGAATTGAAAGTGTTTGAATGATAATATAAATGAGTTGAACTGTTCTTTTTAAATATTTTGTTGAATTACTTAAGTGAGATGTGTTTGATGAGAAGTGATTGTGTGATTTCAGATGATGATTGATTTAAAGAGCATATATTTTGAATATTTCCTGATTTTCAGTTTATGAACTAAAATTGTTTGTGACAATTTTTAAAGTAAATTATGAGTTGATTATTTTGAGAGCTATGTTGATTGTAATTTGAATTCTGGTGTTTTTGAGATAAGTTAGTTGTTGGGTTTAACAATTGGTGATAAACTTTAATTTTCATGTTGTGGTTTCTCATCTTTTTATTAAATACTGTTTGGATATAGTTGTAGTTGAAAGATAATTTTATTTCATTCTCCTTTTATTGTCTCTCTTTTTGGATAGTAAAACTTGATGTTATTTAGATACACTTTGAAATCTTTTTGATTCAAGACATTTATATGATTAGTGAATGAATTGTTGTGTGTTTAGGAAATTCTAAATGGTGGAATGATTTGATTGTTTGATGTTGGAGATTTTAATGTTTAGAATATATTTTTTAAT
>Ga0123341_1000686_pt1 | contig 22373 bp, 22 predicted proteins | sample Turbeapinknodule_FD_89959 | JGI IMG/M metagenome (GOLD analysis project Ga0123341, IMG submission 89959) | Root nodule microbial communities of legume samples collected from Mexico - Turtle bean Mexico pink nodule | ecosystem: Host-associated > Plants > Roots > Nodule | place: Mexico: Nepantla...
CATTAAGATAAATATCAAATATCACTATTCTTCCACTTCCAAAACATTAAAAATACCTAATTCTAAAACATTAAACATAAACATAAACATTAATTCAAAAACATTAAACATAAACATTATTGACATTCTTTCATTTCAATAACATTGGATGCCGTCTTAAAAGAACTTTCATCCATTTTTTCATAATTTAATCTTCCTCGTCATCTGCACACATTAAAACAATGACAATTTTTTTTTCTTGCAGGTTAGCGGACCAGCCCGCCCCGTCCCACTACTGACCTGTGCGGGCCGCGGACTAATGCGAAACGGGCTAATACGAGTTAGTGGGTTGAAAAGGCCAGTCCGTCTCGCTTTGCCATCCCTAACACCAACCACCAACTATTTTATCTCTCTTGCAAAATGATGAGCATAATTTGGGAGTAAACAAAAGACTGAAAAAAGTGTATAGGATATAATAATTGAAGTGAAGTTAATTGTCTGCTAATTCTTAATTGGGTTGACTGATGCAAGTAGACTTCACCACTGCATCATTCATTCATTTTGATGACAAACTATTTGTTCACATTGACAAGTTATGATTTGGTGTTTTCAAGTTCGAAATAATTCAAACACTTAGTGGGCAATTACCATGTACAACTGGGTTAGAAAAGGAAGCCAGCCAATTTTGTATTTGCTCTTGAACACAAATTGGTGCACAATTTTAATTGTTTGCCTGTCAAGAATTTGTTCTAGAATTTGGAAAAGTTATATCCAGAATTTGTTCTAGAACCACTCTAGTTGGAAAAGTTAAGTCCAATTAGTTTCAAGAATAAAATATTAGTGGTTTTAAACTATGTTATCTAAGCGAGTGATGAAACTTCGTTGTGCATTATTTAAAGTTAAGTACTGGCTGATTATCCAAATATCATCTTGTTGATGTGATTGAAAAATCTAATAATTATTTTTCGACAAAATATAATTAATATAATTATGATATAAAATATTATTTCTATGGAGTATGAGAAAATTATTTGAGTTTTTTTATGCGTTTCTTGAAGTTCAGTTTGGTTACTGAATTTTATGGAGTTATACATAGAAAACTCAAAATATGAAGTTTACCAATGTCTGACTGAAATATAATTTTGCTTTAGTTTGTGCTGCGTTTCCTTGGATGCTTCATAATCGATGAGAAAATCAGGTTTATGGTTACTTATAATTTTCATAAAGAGAATGCGTGTACTGATAAGTTGGTTAATTTATGATTTATTTATAGATAATATTTTCATTTGTATAATAGACTACCATCTAATATGTTCTTATAATTATTTATGAATATGTATAGTTTATCTATGTTACTTATGTGTCGTTTTTGTTAATATATAGATTTTGTTCTAATTCTCCATATTTTTGTATTTTTTTTAATAATACTTTTTTTATATGATAACAAATTATTGTTGTTACTTTGTGTGTCAACATAATAATTACAAATATGCATTTTACTTAAAATAAACATGTATATTTATTACGATAATTAATACTTTAATTACCAAATATAAAACTCTAAGTTAGTATCTTCTATATATCTCCTATCTAGTTTAGTACTCAAAACAAGAACAAACTTGAAGGGATGAATTTTTTCGTGTAAGAACAAATCTTAGTTTAAAAAAAAAAAAATTACTATTTTAGTGTTTCAAAATTAGAGAGACAAACTTTTTTTGGTGCTACAGATGACTAGTGACCAGTTCATTATTTAATCTGAATTTACTTGTATTGGATTGAGTGAGTTTGCTAACTCAGTTCTTTTATTGATAAATTTATAATTACTAATTTTAGTATTACACGCGTTAATGTTTGTTTTAGGTATTAATATTTGTTTTTTTTTGTTCATAGCTCTTGATTATTGTTACAATTGACACATTTTATTCTTTGGGTATTATTTTATCTTATTTTGCAATACAAATGTCAACTTACTATATATTAATACGATTGTTAAAATAGTAAAGTATATTGTATTACTTTTATATTATATTATCCTTTTTGTTATTTATTAGTTCTAGAACTGTGCGTACGATTTCTTTTTACTTTAATTTTAAATTAGAAAATTAATTTGAAGTTATTGTTATATTTTAATAGTCAATTATATTTTTCTAAAATATTTTAGGATGAAATTGAGATATTTTATGAAATATAGACATTGTACTTTACGAAGAAATATGTTTTATATGAAGAATATTGATTTTTTTTTTCAGAAGTATTATATTGAAGTTGTTACATATCAAGATGGTAAAACATATATTTGTTCTTAGGTCAACTATTATCATCAAACCTACGAATTAACTTAAATTTTTTGGTTAGATATTTTTTTAGTGTAGTTGCAATGGTTTTAAAAAATGCTATTATCATGCTTTTATATATTCATTTAAAAAACAAACCAAATGAATTTTATTAAAATTTCATTTTTTTTATTTCCTGTTATTTAAGATAAGTTTAGAATAGAAGACAAGGTAGCAAAACGGGGAGTCTATGCAGTCAATTCAAATTCCTTCATGTAAATTCATGCATTATAAAAGTTAAATTAAAATTTATGAAATAATCTCAATTTTTTCCTAATTTTTAAATGATTCTTTAGGTCATGCAATATGTAACAATGCTTAAACATATTTAGTTATTAATGGAAGAAACTTTACATATTTTAATTTTTTACGCCACATAATAATTAGTAGTTTTAATTTTAAATGAAGATTTAAGGGTAACACACGTTTTTTATTCTTGTAAAATTATAAATCTCCAGTTCTCATTCTTATAAAATTGTTAGATTTTTGAAAATTATAAACATACCCTTTGACGGATCTAATATTTATTAATGAATTTTAGAATAATATATATATATATATATATATTTCTAAAAAATATGAACAATTTTTTAAAATTTTCATAATTACAAATGTGTTATTATTATTAAGAGTTAAAAATCCCTTAATAACTTTTAGTATTTGACATTTTGTTTTTTACTTATTAAAACATTTAAAATGACAATAAAGATGATAAAATAATATAAATTATTTTTACCGTATAATTTATTCATTCTTAAAATTAACAATTTTTAGGATTTAAAATCCTTAGAATGTGAAAAATTTATCGATTACCAATCTTCCCATAAAAGTTATGAACTAAACATTAACACATACACAATTAGGAAAATTCCTAAGATCTTTGAAATAAGAAGAATTAGCACCAAAAAAATTAGAATATGAAAGTAAGTTAAAACAACTACATTTTGATTATAACAATTGCACGTAAGAACGAAACATTCTCAATTTTGGGTCTTTGCGTTTTCAATTCCAAACATTTTCATCAGTGAGCATTTTTTAGTTTAGTTCACTGACTCAAAATTCCCAAGGCTATGGAAGAACTAAACTCTTGTTTCTTCAACCCTGCAATTTTGGATTCCCTCACTGAGGATTCTCTTCACGAAATCATCGGCAGCTACAATGGCTTCTGCGCCGCAACGCAATCCCTTCTCACCGGGAACGGCGATCTCTCCGTGGGTCCCGACTTCGTTTCTCACGTTCAAGCCCTCTGCAAACATCGTCTCCATTCCCTCGTTCAAGACCACTTTCTTCGAGTCCTCGAGGTACCCCACAATTTATTTCACCAACAGTGGTCCAAAGTTTGAAAATTTATCGACTCTTTTGGTTGCAGGAGACTTTTGAACGAAATGGGGCATCGAGATTTTGGCGCCATTTTGATCCCTACTCTCATGTTGCGGGTTTGAACAAGAATGATGACCTTGATGTGAGTGTTTTTGATCCTTACTTGAATTCTTTTTTGTTTCTTTTCTTTTTTTCGTTGTGGTGAGTGTTTAGTTCGTGAATGGTTGAAACAGATTGATGAGGATGAGATTCAGAGTGTTTTGTATAATGCTTTGGAAGAGGTTACTTTGGAGAAACAGTATCAGGAGAAGTGTCTTTTGATGTTGGTGCATGGTTTGCAATCTTACAAGGACCAGATGTCAGAGGATAAACATGATTTTGAAGGAGAAAGAAATTACCTTACTTCTAAGTATCAATGGATTGTCTCTTCTGTTCTTATGGCCTCACTTCCTCGACATTTCCCTGGTTTGTTTGCAGTTTGTTGCTTTTTGATAGGTTAACGAGGGTTCGTTATAAGTAAATCGATTGCTTTAATTTTGAAAACGTGTTTACAAATCTCATGGTTTTCACCATATGTGTACTTTTATATCAAAGTTTGCTATGGTTAGCTCTAATATACTGGTTAACATTGGTTAGCTCCTAATGCAATATTTTGAGCACTTGATCTATTTTGATTGACTCTTTTAAAGTGAGTAACTGAGTATGAGTAAATAAGTAATGTCTGTCATTGATAAAAAAAAATAATGGTTGATGTTCCAAATACATTCTTGATCGCATCAATTTCTACTATTTGATATTTTTTAAGGAGCTTACTGCTTTCTTTCCTTTTTTGCCTTGTATGTTTTTTCCTGTTTGCAACTATTAGTTATACTGCATTGGTATTTTAAAAGAAAACTGGAGGAGTTAAGTACGATCATGGATGAAGAGTTCTGCGATGATGCATCTCATAATAAGGATGGCATGGATTTAGATGAAAAAGGAAAAGTATGCAACAAGGTTGGTGAAATGGATGTTGATGAGTGCTATAACGACCATAGGTTCTCAGAAAACAGTAGACTGGTGAAGAACATTGGAAAGGTTGTTCTTGATCTTAGAAATCTAGGATTTACTTCCATGGCTGAAGATGCTTATGCTTCTGCTATATTTTTACTACTGAAGGTGAGAATGTTTCTGAAATTCAAAATCCTGGCTCACGCCATTTTGTTTCACTTTTGCGTCTCTTTTTAAATATAATCTTGGGATGCCATTTTCCTTTCTCCTGTCTGAATGGCAGGCAAAAGTAAATGATGTAGCTGGTGATGATTTCCGGAGTTCTGTTTTACAATCTATTAAAAGCTGGATACAGGTTTGTTATGCATATAGAATTTCATCCTAATTATGCTGTATTTTCAATTGTTGTTTTTATAATTACATTGAGACATAACTATGACTCTAATTACATTATAAATGTGAATTTTGCATCAGATTGTAATAATTGATGTTGTAGTACATTTCATCATTCAGATATGCTATTTATTATTTTTAGATGTTGGGAATTTCTAAAAGGGGACTGGTCAACCAGCCAAAAAACATTTCCAATATCCAGTCTTGGCAAAATTTTATGCCACATACAAGTTTCACTCCACTTGTTTTCTTATTAGCATTTTTTGCTTTATTAGTCGTGTTGCATCTCAATTCTTACATAACTATGATTTCTTTCCTCATGACATATGCTAAATTCATTATATATATCATACATGATACATTACATACATCACACATGATACATTACGTATATGATATCACACATGATACATTACATATATCACACATGATACATTACATATATCACACATGATATATACTTAATTCATTATATATACCATATGTATATGGATTCAATTAAATAATATTTTATTATGATGCTTTGCTTTGGCCAATTATTTGTTTTCACAGGAACAACCTAATTTTACATGCTTTATTAAAATATCGATGCTCATATGCATTAACTGTGGTAGATAAAGAGTATCTGCATAGTGCATACGAGTTCCAAAGTCATTTATGGAATAACTTATTTTCAGACCCTAGTTATATAATTTGACAGTCACTGCACTTTATCTAAAATATACTTTCTGCCCATAGTAGCCAGTTTGGAAAAAAATGTACATTCTCACAATTCTAACACAGTATGCTGGTAACTGGAATCATTCAGGCTGTTCCTCTCCAATTTCTGCATGCACTTCTTGTCTATCTTGGCGATGTAGTTAGTTATGAGAGTACTTCATCAGGTCTGAAATCACCTTTGGCACCACAACCATCTTCATGCTGTCCTGGAATTAATACTCCCTCTGAAGGGCTAGTGAGATGGAAGTTGCGGCTGGAATATTTTGCATATGAAACACTGCAAGATTTAAGAATTGCTAAATTATTTGAGATAATTGTTGATTATCCTGAGAGGTACTTTATTTCTAGTTCACTTTATTTCTTCTGGGTTTTCTATTAGAAAATTAATTACCCTCTTTTATTTCTTGACAAATTGAATGGCTAGTTCAACACCCTTGACTAAAACATACTTATGGTTATAGCTTCCAGCCATATCAAAGAGATTGACAATTGTTCTAGGATTTAACATTTTATTCTAGAAATGAAGTTGTTTCTGTTTGTCTGAACAATGAACTTTGAATTTGAATTATCAACTCTTTCTTCTTGCAGTTGCATGCTTTAACTTTGGTTTTGGATAACTTTCAAGTTCCAACATCTAGCAGTTGTGCCATCTGACTTGTCTCAACTAATTAATTCTTTGCTAGATTGTGGCTTTCTTGTTCATGCCATGTCTTCTGATAATTTCTTTTCTTTCTCTCTCTACCAATTTTGGAAGCTCTCCTGCAATTGAAGACTTAAAATTGTGTCTTGAATACACTGGACAACATTCAAAGCTGGTGGAATCATTTATTTCAGCACTACGATATCGATTGCTTACTGCAGGCGCATCAACCAATGATATACTACACCAGTATGTTTCAACTATTAAAGCACTTAGGACAATAGATCCTGCAGGTGTTTTCCTTGAGGCAGTTGGTGAACCCATAAGGGATTATTTAAGAGGAAGGAGGGATACCATAAAGTGCATAGTAACAATGCTCACTGATGGGACTGGTGGAAATTCAAGTTCTTCTGGGAATCCTGGAGATAGCCTTCTTGAAGAGTTGAACAGAGATGAAGAAATTCAAGAGAATGCTGGTGTTGATGATGATTTTAACAGTGATGATAGGCAAGCATGGATCAATGCAATGCGGTATATCTGTATTCTGGATGACGATCAGTTGTTTTTAAATGTTCTTTCTGATTTGATGTGCCTGCCATATTATAAATGACGTTTCTTGTAATTGCCTTTTCCAAGCAGATGGCAACCTGACCCTGTGGAAGCTGATCCATTAAAGGGAAGCAGAAACCAAAGGAAGGTTGACATACTTGGGATGATTGTTGGCATAATTGGTTCAAAAGATCAACTAGTTCATGAATATCGAACTATGCTTGCTGAGAAACTTCTTAATAAATCAGATTATGATATTGATTCAGAGATACGTACTCTAGAACTCCTGAAGGTATTTATTCAAATAAAAACTCATGAAACCTGGTTGTTTGGTAGGTGTCGAGTTAATATTTTATTACTTTTTTTGTTGTATCCATTCATGTTTTGTATTGGTATCTAAACACTTATTAATGTTTTTTGTTAGATACACTTTGGAGAGAGTAGCCTACAGAAATGTGAGATAATGCTCAATGACCTAATTGGCTCAAAGCGAATCAACAGTAACATTAAAGCTACCATAAATCAGCAACCCCAGACAAGTAATTTCCAAGTTCATATTTCCATGTTTGTGATAATTGCCAACAACATTTTTAACTATTTTTTATCTTTAAGTTCTTTTCACAAACAAATTGGTGATGCTTCCTCAGGTGTTGAAGTGGGAGACAGTGCAATATCCATGGATGTAATTTCTGCCACTATCATATCTTCTAATTTCTGGCCTCCAATACAGGTTTGCAGTCAAAATTATTTTATTGATTCTTTTAAACTTTAGTTAATGAGCAGATAAATCATTTATTTATGTCATGACACGACATCTATTTCTCACTGGGATTGTGTATTATATTTAGGCTCAGCAATAAGGCTTATTCTCAGAAGAAAGTGCAAAAAATTATTTTTCAATACATTTATTATTATTTGTTTACTATTATATGTACTCTTCACTTTCTAGCAGTACCAATTCATTACTTCTTTCTATTAATTTCTGTCTAAGAATCACTTCTACTTGAGATGCAGGAATTATGTTGGTCCATTTGTTCCATAATGCATTAAGTTGTAAATGAAATCAATTTTTTACACAGTTTATCCTATATTGGCTAATCAAATAAAAGTGATCAAAATTTTCTTTTTCTGTCCCTACCTTTCCTGCTATTATCACTCATTTTTCATTGTTGTCATCATTATGCCAAGGCAAATTTATATTCTCCAAATGTAAATGTACTCCTCACGTATGAAACAATTTTCTGCAGCAAATATTTGATTTTTTCTCTAAAAAGGTGAAGTAGAAAATAAAAACACATAAATGAAATCAGGTTTTTGGTGTTTATTTTCAAGCAGTTAAACAATTTCAGGTTTGTGATATTACATTTCAATTCTCTCTTCTAGAAAGTTAAGCCAACTTTGCCTATCACTTTTTGTTTTATTGAGTTGTGTTAAACTTGAAACATAAACCAAGTACACTATGATAACGTAATCTAGCCACTGATAAAAAAAAATCTAGCCTTTTTTAATATAATAGATTTAGTGATTTCATTGTTGTCCTGCAAAACTGTGTCTGTACTATTTTAACTTTGAAGAGATTTACAGGATGAACCCCTTAACCTGCCTGAACCTGTTGACCAGCTCTTATCTGATTATGCGAAGAGATTTAGTGAAATCAAAACTCCTCGTAAGCTACAGTGGAAAAAAAGTCTTGGAACCATCAAGGTTAGTTGCTCTATATTTTCTGTCTGCAGATATTTGACACAGTTTTGAACTTTATGAATAATGATGCCCCTCCTTTCTCACCTTTTACTGTTTTACCTCTGTATTTGCTCCTTATATTACCATTTTCTACTGTTCAGTTGGAGTTGCAGTTTCAAGATAGGGAAATGCAATTCACAGTAGCCCCTGTTCATGCATCTATCATTATGAAATTTCAAGATCAACCAAGGTAACCTTAGCAATCTTTGCATACCTTTAGTCTGTTGTTTTGGTTGAGTAGTAATATTATACTGTATTTTTTTTTTCAGTTGGACTGCTAAAAACCTTGCTGCTGCTATTGGGATACCTGCAGATGCTTTAAATCGGAGAATACATTTCTGGATAAGCAAGGTGGGTCTAATAGACACTTCTGCAAATTTTGTTGTTCTTTTTGGCATTACTAATTGCAGCATGATTATTATTAAGAAGTATACTTTAAGCCTAATTCAACCTAATAAAACCGGTTTAAAGTCCATTTTTTAATATGGTATCAGAGCAATTTAGAGTCTATCCTAACGAGAGTTTGTTGGGTATATCAGTCCACTAATTATAGGATCGTTATCGAATCATCCATAATATATAGTCCCGTACACGAGTTGGTAGCCTCGGCGTGGGAGGATGTGTATTGAAGACCCAACATCGACTAGAAATAAAGACATTTCATAATATATAAGTGGGTGCAAACCTTACCTTATAAGTTGGTTTTATGAGGTTGAATTAAACTTAAAGTCTATTTTTTAATATGGTATCAGAACTTTCATAATCAACCACATGAATCTTGCTAGTTTTAGAGATAGGGAAAAGGATCGTAGTTATCCAAATTATAACCGTAACTATGGAAGGTATGCTAGGGGAATTCCACCTTCTTCCCTTAACTTGATGCCTTTTAATTTCCAACAAGTTCAACATCCATTCATGCAGTATGACATTGCTTTTAATCAATTGAGTCAGATGTCACCAAATCAAGCTTTCATTAGGATAGGCTCGAATATGGTATCGAAGAAGGTGAAATACCCTTGACACAACTTCCATAGTTATAATCATAATTTGGATCATTACGGTCCTTTTCCCTATTTCTAAATATGGAAACTCGAGTAGAATTAATATCCCTACTAGTCATGCACTTTTCAGAATCAACCACATGAATCTTGCTAGTTTCATTCTGATCTTTGCTTATAAGAATTTTTTTCTCTTTTGTTGAAGCTTGGGACTAAGTAATCTGAATCACAACTTTTGGAGCTACTAAAAATGCATGCTTGTGCCCAGGAATATTCCTCCTTCCTCTCTTCCACACTTCTAAGAGCATTGTTTTTTTTTCCAACTTCATTGGCTTCATTTAAATTGGTTCCATTTGGCCTAGGCCTTATGGCAATTTTTATCTGCTCAAGTTTATCATTTTCCAACTATTTAGATTATTTTAGACAGCGGACCATAGGATACTTGCTTTTAGCTAACTTTCTAACCTTAATCTTGGTTCCCCGAGCATCTAAACCATTATCCTGGACCATTGTTTGCAATGTAGTCAAACTCGTAACTCGGATTGAAAAGGAGCTAAAAGATCGTAACTCGAGGATCATAACTCGACTCGTAAGAGTTACTAACATATGAAAAATAATATTCAATACATAACATAACCGTAAATAGATTCATAAATCATAAATTATTTATATAGAAAACAACTAAGTTCACAAATATCTAATACAATTAAATTATCCAAGGAAATCCTTCATATTAATTGAAGGATAATCATCATCCTCTTCTACAAATACTTCCTTTTGTTTAACTCTCACCGTTTGAAGCCATTATAAAAGGCTCTGTATTGAAGAAGAAAAGAATGAGAACCGTGACTGTGATAGAGAATGAAAAAAGAGGAGAACATGAGCAATTGATGTGGCGAACGCGAGCGACAAGAGTGATGGCGAATGCTGGTGGCAGCGGTGGCGATGGCAAACGTGAACGGTGGCAAACTCAAATGGTGGCGGTCGTGAACGTCAGCAATGGAGAACATGATCGCAAGCGTTGGTGGTGGCAGAGAACCTGAGCACGACAATGACACCGATGGAGTTTGCAGTGCTTGTTTCACTCTTCACTCTACTCTTTCCCGCTTCACTGTCTCACTTAGAAATATGCTTTTGGGCCGCACTAGGTCGCATTGGGCCTTAAAATGGCCACACTAGGTCAAATAAATTTGGGGCAAAAACGTGTCGCGCTAGGTTATGATGCGGATCGACGATGCCTTCCGATGCAATGATGCACCGAGCTGCGCAACGCCGCGGTACGATTCGCTTCGACGACAATCTGTCGACTGAGTCACCTCGGTTTGGCTTCCAAATTCGTTGCCTCGTGTGATTTTACTCGCGATTTTGACTACATTGATTGTTTGCATACCATAGTGTCGACAACACGATGTGCAACCAATTTGATATATGAAGGAAGGAAATGTTAAAATTCAAAATGTTGTTGATCTGCATTATTCAGAAACCTTTGGATATTCAACTCCATTAGCAAAATGGTGACACAATGAGAGGGTTCTAAAGCACCTCAATCAAGAAAGGGTCAACCATTGACTTCTTATCTTTGAAACCAGCAACGTCGCCGTTTGAAATAAAAGAGGAATCCATGGCGTCAATAAGAAAGCTCTGAACCAAAGAGATAAAGAAAACGGAGGCTTCAAGAAGGTTGTGCCTCTTTCTGTGTTTCCTTCTGATATGGGTTTAGAAGGAAGAATGGATGGTGAAAAACCCAAGAGCCTCCTTTTTCCTATCTCTTCTCTATGTTAGGCCACAATCACAAATCTTTCACCTCTTCTTCCTTCTGAACCCATATTATAAGGAAACAGAAAAAAGGAACAACCTTCTTGAAGTCTTCGTTTTCTTTATCTCTCTGTGTCAGAGCTTTCTTATTGATGCCATGGATTCCTTCTTTATCTCAAACAACGTCATTTCTAGTTTCAAAGATAAGGAGTCAATGGTTGACCCTTTCTTGGTTGAGGCGCTTCAGAACCCTCGTCATCGTGTCACCATTTTGTGAATGGAGTTGGATATCCAAAGGTTCCTGAATAATGTAGATCAGCAGCATTTTGAATTTCAATATTTTTCTTCATATATCAGATTCGGTGTGTGTTGGAGATCTCACGTCGACTAGAGATAAAGACATTTTATAGTATATAAGTTGGTACAAACATCACTTTATAAGCCGGTGAGGTTGAGTTAGATCATTTCTTAATAATTATATTTTGTTCGTGGAGACAAATACTATTTTCTTTTTTGAGTTAACTAACTTATGATGGTTTTTTCATAAAAGAAAGTACACATTTTACTTTAACCTCGAAGTTCCTTTATGTATGATGATTCTAATTTTTCGATGACATGACTTGCTGTTCAATTGAGCACAATTTCACGGCTGTGAATTTTCTTTTTAAAACTGTGAAGTCTTAAGTTCAGTAGTGAAGTTGAAACTAAATACTTTTGCTGTCTTTTTTGTACCCAGGGAATCATTACAGAGTCGCAAGGGGAAGATTCCTCTGACCATGTATACACCATTGTGGAAAACATGGCTGAGACAAGTAAGAATGGGGCCAGTACTACTGGTACTCAGGAACTTCTAGGAGGTGACGAGGAGGAGGACAGATCTGTGGCCTCTGTGGAAAATCAACTTCGTAAGGAAATGACTGTTTATGAGGTATGTGGGAAAATTAATGGTCAGTTGATAATTATGACTTACTTTAATTATCCAATACCTAGACTTGAGAATCCTTGGAATGTATGCTATTTAACTTTTAATCTTAGACGGCTAATATATGTTGTAGAAAAGCAATTCTTAATGGATCTCTTACAACAAATAGGCTTTCATGCACAAGGGCAGGGAAAATATTTAATGAAGAAGCACACTAGAGAATGAATGTTGAATAAATAAATACAGTTCTTTATCGTCATCAGCCTGTTATCCCTAGTTTTGCCAATATGAACAAATATTTTTTTGCCAAAGATAGAGCTTTTGGGGTGCACATATATTTTCATTTATGCATCTCGAGGTATTTAAACACAGGGGATGTGCAATGCATAGATTAAAGCATGTCTAACTGATGAAGTTTCTTTGCAGAAATTTATCCTGGGGATGCTCACAAACTTTGGTAGCATGGCATTGGATCGAATTCACAATACTCTCAAGGTAAGAATGGTTTTAAATTTGTATTTCCTGATAAAAAAAATCAGTTTTACACCTATACAAGTATTTGTATGCTGATACCATGATCCGATAGATTTAATTACATGGTTGTATTCAGATGTTTTGCATTGCTGATCCCCCATATGACAAGTCACTCCAACAACTACAAAGCTTTTTATCTGGTCTGGTCTCTGAGGAAAAGTTAGAACTTCGGGATGGAATGTACTTTCTAAAGAAGTAGTTTGATTACAGAGTTGAAATGAAATGCTTTTGGTCACGATAAAAAGGTGAAATTTCTTCATGTGTTTCCAGAACCTGAATTTCATGAAATTGGTGTATATTTTATGAACTCACTCCTAACTGTCCATGTTTTTACTGATATGTTGATTATCATACATGATGTTCACGAATAACTTTATCTTCGGAATTTACTGAACCAACAGCTTGATCTCCATTCTTGGTGGCATCTTTGTGTTGTCCTGATGAAACTGCATCATTTTGTCAAGCGTTTGTTTGCAGACTTGACTAGTCATTGTGTCAATTTTATTTCGGTTCTGCAATGGTAGTACCAATCTGAAGCATTCATCAAGTTCTTGGGATAACACTGTCCAAGACATGCTAGACAATGCAAATTCAAGCACACCAAATATCATCTTTGCTCCAGGAGATTTGGATTTGAAGACTTTATTGGCTTTCAACATGTGCTACTCCTGGGTTTGCCAACCTTTTCCAAAAGCTTCCACCTTTCTGATATTATCATCTATTCTAAAGGAGTTTGCTGTAAATTTGTAGTATTTTCTGCTAGTAAGTTTAGATGATAAATTGAATCGAATATGAAATAATATTTTATAGTGTTTACTTCAAATGTGTAAATTAATTCGTATGTTACTTTTTACATAACTCATTAGACAGTAGAGTAAACACGAGCAAACTTGTAAGAAAGTCAAAGGCACAGAATATTTGTTGTACCATTCATCGATCCAACTTAACGAAAAATTACATTAAATCAAGGTGATCATTACCACAATTAATACCTAGCTGTGTATGTCTGCTACCCAAAATTATTAAATTAAGATTAATAATTAAAATCTTAGGTTTTTGGACTTATTATACCTTTAAACCTCGTATCTTATTTTAATTGTTGTTGTCATTCTAATAAATTACTCACCCAAGAGACATTAGCGTCAGACACTCAATCTTGTTCCTAGATGATAACATATCTTAATATATTAAAAAATGAACTTTAAATAATCTTATAAAACCGATTTTTTTATGAGATTTGTATTCATTTATATATTATGAAATGTTTTAATCTCTAGTTAATGTTGAATCTTTAATACATTTTCTTCATATTGAGAATGACAGCTCGTATATATGACAATATATTATGAGTGATTCGATAACAATTCGATAACGGGTGACATAATAGATTCAACAAACTTTTGTTAGGATATATTCAAAATGATTCTGATTTTATATTAAGAAGTGAACTTTAAGCACCACTTAACTCGTATCTGAGAAAGTTTTAGGATATTTTTAGCCAGTACTTTTTTCCTAAAGGCATCACATGTCTGGTTTATATTTAATAAAAAATAATCTCTAATCAAATGCTTATTCTATTTATTTATTTCCAGAATTATAATTCAACACGCAATTATGAACTATTGCTAGAGTTATGAACGTGTAGCAAATAGACTTTCAAAAGTAAATTTTTTAGACAGTTTCTGAATTTAAATTCTGAAAGACAACCCAATAAAGCAAAACAAAAGAGACGAGTGATGGGTTTAAAAAAAATGGATATTGAATACGACGGATATTGATGCTAATTACAAAAGGGGTAAATAGTTTCTACTGTTATATTGAATACGACGGATATTTACCAAGGTTCGAAGCTGGTTTTAACTCAGAAAATAAGATACTTGGAATGCCTGCATAATTAAAAGGAAAAAAAATTGCATGGTGAACTGCATTATTATTAATTTCGATAAATTGCAAGAGAGAAGAGAAATAATACTTGTGAAGTTTAATATATATATTAATTAATTAAAGCATATACCTCTGCATCATCATCCATGCATGTTTTCAGAGAACTTGTATTGGGGAATTGGAATATGCCCTGACTCTATTCTACTAACATCTTCTAAAAGAATTGCGTAGTGTCTCTTCACTTCCTCCACTGATTTATCACCAACTTCCTTCGCTATATGATGCCACCGATCTGGTGTGTCTTCATCGTACAAGACCAGTGCCTTCTCAAATTGTTTGTTCTGCAATCTTGTCCAAGAGGGGTTCATGTCCAAGGAATTTGAAGCCATTAATTAGAGAGGTTGAAGGTGTAGTTTCACTCCATTTGAAAGAGTAGAGAAGAAGAGAAATATATATAGAAGTATGTTTAGAATTGTTGCACTTATCCTTATGGATTTACGTAAGTTGTGGCTTGAGTATAGGGTCAGTAGTGGATAGTTTTGAAGAAACAAATATAAATAGATTGAACCAGTGACAGATATCAATTCTGTTAATATCCTTATCTCAATGACACAAGTGCTGAATATGGTTTTTTAAGTAAATATTAATTAGAAAATTAAATATATGATAATATAATATAAGTAAGAGGCTGGTTAAAATCTAATAATTGAAATAATGAACACAATCAGTTAATCACAACTCCAAATGGTAGAGCAGTAAAATGAATTGATGTTGTCATATGCTTAAATGGGTTTTGTACCCTTGAAAATTGCAAAACTAAAGTTCATACTGAATGAAGAACAAGAAAACAAAAGAGTGAACACAGCAGAGACACATGATCAATGTGGAGGGCAGAATGTAATGACATAGCGAGGTGCCACACAAGTCTTGAGCACTGCTGAATCATCATAAGCATAGCTATAAGCATTAGGGCAAACGGTCTTGAAGAGACGAGCAAACACAGTTGGCTTGCATCTTTCAGCAAACTCACCAGTGCAGCAATACCTATCTGACTTTGCTGCCAAACAAGCACTCTTGCACCCCACAACCTTCCCATTCCTCTCCACAACCAAGGCTGAAGGGCAATAAACATTCAAGTCAGCTTCACACCCAGCAGCACCACAATCTGCACCACCACCACTCAGTGGCTTCATTGACACGGGAAGGTTAAACCCATCAGCCAAACTAACATCATAGAAATGCAATGCTGATTTTGAGGTTCCAAGGGTCATTTCTACTAGGGTTGCAGGAGGAACTCCACCAATGCCATTGCATTGCAATAGGCCTCCACAATCTCCTGTTTGACAAGAACCTTTGCCTGTTTGTTGGTCGAAGGAACACCCTTGTCTGCCCCAGATTCTCCCTGACCAACCCTCAGGAACTTCGACAACAACCTCTTCGCCACTTCCAAGATAAAAGCCGCCATGTTTAGGTGAAGGCTGTCCTCCATTGCCGAGGATTGCAGGCCATACACTTTCTTTGCAGTTGTTTACCACTATGAGTTGTGTCCCATCTGTTTGACGTGACACCAAAGTAACAAACAATGTGATGAAAAATGGAAGTAAATTATAAGAGAAGGGTGAGTATGAGTAAAAGAATTATAAACATTAATACCACAATAAATAGCTAATCATGAAGAAAAAAGATGTGAAAAGCTTTCATGGGATATGCATGCATGGATTGTGAGAGAGGGAAGAAGATCAGAACCTGTGTGGGAGATGGAGACTAGAAAGTAGAAGAGAAGGAAGTAATGTGAGGAAGTAGGCATTAAGTTTGGGAGAGTGAAACTGTTTCTGCTCATTATTTCTTCAACTGTGTTGTGTTGTGTTTCATATAATGGTGCTGTATAGAAGGAAAAAGCTATATATATGTGATGGAGGTTCCTTGCTTTTAGCCATTTTCTAATTCTGTTTGAAAACCGTTTCCCACTACTTTCCACCTCTTATCCTCCCTTCACCAATTAATATTTGTAAAACAAAAATTAGGCAATGATTTTTAATTTGATGTGAAAATAAAATTATATTAGTATATACTTCTATTCCAAAAATTCATGAAGATAAAATATTCCTTTTAAGCTTATATATACTACTATAGCATCCTTGTCACCCTTTAAGTTTTGAAAACTAATTCATCAATTTGAAATTACAAGTAACAAAATTAAATTTAATAAAAAATTATAAAAATTAATTATAAAATATTTTATTAATTTTCTAATTATAATCAATAAAACATTTTCAATTTTATACGTATTTTTTTAGATAATAAAACTTATATATATATATATATTATCATCACAATTATTACTTACATTGTAGTTATTTGTAATGTTTATGCTGATAATCAATATTATTATTACTTTTACAATCATTATTATTGTTATTAGTATGTGGCCATTATTAATGTAATTGCAATGTTTGATAATACTGCATATAAATGTACATATATGATAGAGAATTTTTTATCTAATTTATCTTGAAACTAAAAATTTGAAAGAATTTAATATTTTAAAAGTAACAACTAAAATGATGGTAGATTAATAACTCTTGGGTTATTTTGTTATTTATTAGAATGCAATTGGATTAATTTATGCACACCTATCTTAAAAATTTAATAATTTGTATTTAATGTAAAAGTAAGTGTATTTCCAAACTTAAAATTTAAAACTCTAAAATAATATAAAAACAGAATATTAGATTGAGGAGAAGAGGATGGGCACGAATATCGGTTTTCTCATTATTTGTTGGAAAACAAACCGGTCCGGCCAGCTACCTTTTACCGCCGAAACCGGATCTATTCGAAGCGAAGCCAACTCAACCGGACCCCTCTCTCTATGCCCTAACCGGTCTGTCCGGTCACATCTCCACGGTTCTCTTGGCTTCTCTCTCTTGGAGTCGGTTCATTCTGTCTTCCTATTCCCCTCTTCTCCTCCAATAATAAAAAAAAAAGCGATTCATCAAACCGGGTATGCATATTTTCCTCTTTTCCACTCTCTCTATTTGGTTCTTCAATTTCCGTTTTTTTTTGTCTCAAAACCAGACCCAGAAGCGTTAAGGATTTGATATTGAAAAAAGATTGCATCTTTGTTACAATTTGGCTCGGTGGAAAGTAAATACCGATTTGGGTCATGAGAAAGTGGTTGGTTTTGTTGCATTCACACTAATATGGCTGTTATGTTATTATTAATCTCTGAAATGGTGGCTGTGATTATAGGGAAAAATGGGTTCGAATCTGGAACCGGTGCCAATTACATCCCAGAAACATGACCCGGCATGGAAACATGTTCAGATGTATAAGAATGGGGACAAGGTGCAGCTGAAGTGCATATATTGTCAGAAGATGTTCAAGGGTGGTGGGATTCATAGGATTAAGGAACACCTAGCTTGCCAGAAAGGGAATGCGTCCACTTGCAGCCGTGTCCCCCATGATGTCAGGCTTCACATGCAGCAGAGTTTGGATGGGGTTGTGGTGAAGAAGAGGAGGAAGCAGAAGATCGAGGAGGAGATTATGAGTGTTAATCCTTTGACCACTGTTGTGAACTCGCTTCCCAATAATAACCAGGTTGATGTCAATCAGGGGCTGCAGGCCATTGGAGTGGACCACAATTCAAGTTTGGTAGTGAATCCTGGTGAAGGAATGAGTAAGAATATGGAAAGGAGGAAGAAGATGAGAGCTAGTAAGAATCCTGCAGCAATTTATGCAAATTCGGAGGGTGTTGTTGCTGTGGAGAAGAATGGATTGTTTCCCAAAAGGGTGGACAATCACATTCATATGGCGATTGGTCGGTTTTTGTATGACATTGGTGCACCTTTTGATGCTGTGAACTCAGTCTATTTTCATGAAATGGTTGATGCAATTTCTTCAAGGGGGGCGGGTTTTGAGCGGCCCTCGCATCATGAACTTCGGGGTTGGATCCTGAAGAACTCTGTGGAGGAAGTGAAGAATGATATAGATAGATGCAAGATGACTTGGGGTAGGACTGGCTGTTCCATTTTGGTTGATCAATGGACAACAGAAACTGGGAGAGTACTGATAAGCTTTTTGGCTTATTGTCCTGAAGGCGTTGTATTTTTGAAATCTATGGATGCGACTGAGATTTCAACTTCTGCAGATTTTCTGTATGACATGATAAAACAGGTAGTAGATGAAGTTGGAGTCGGGCAAGTGCTGCAAGTGATTACGTCTGGTGAAGAACAATATGCTGTTGCTGGTAGACGGCTGACCGACACTTTTCCCACCCTTTATTGGAGCCCTTCTGCTGCTCATTGCATTGATTTCATACTTGAAGATTTTGGAAATCTGGAGTGGATTAGTGCAGTGATTGAACAAGCTAAATCTGTAACAAGATTTGTGTACAATTACAGTGCAATTTTGATTATGGTTAAAAGGTATACGTTAGGGAATGATATTGTGGATCCATCTTTTTCACAATTTGCAACAAACTTTACCACATTGAAACGGATGGTTGATCTTAAACACAATTTACAGGCCTTGGTGACTTCTCAGGAGTGGGCAGATTGCCCATATTCAAAGAAATCAGCCGGGCTTGAAATGTTAGATTGCCTAAGCAGTCAAACATTTTGGTCCTCGTGTGACATGATTGTTCGTCTAACAGCCCCTCTCTTAAAAGTTCTGAGAATAGCTAGTAGTGAGATGAGACCTGCAATGGGATACATTTATGCTGGAATATACCGGGCAAAAGAAGCAATTAAAAAAGCACTCGGTAAGAGGGAGGAATACATGGTGTACTGGAATATTATACATCATAGATGGGAAAGGCTGTGGCATCATCCTCTTCACGCTGCTGGATTCTACCTTAATCCAAAGTTCTTCTATAGTATTCAAGGAGATATTCACAGTCAGATTGTCTCAGGAATGTTTGACTGCATAGAGAGATTGGTATCTGATACAAGAATCCAAGATAAAATTATCAAAGAGATAAACTTGTATAAGTCTGCTGCAGGTGACTTTGGGAGAAAGATGGCAGTGAGAGCAAGAGATAATCTGCTTCCTTGTAAGAGTAGCATACACATCTGTTATATTGTGATTTAACTTTCTCAAGTCTAAGTAACTTAATTGAAAAAATGAATTAGAATCTATTCATAGTATGAAAGTAATAATAGTATAAGAATGCTGGTGTAAAAACCGATAAGATGAAAGAGGACAAAATTTGACTTTGGCATGATGACCAATGCTGTAGAATTTGAAGTAGAAATTGTTGTTGTCTGAAAGTGCTGCACAAAGTACTTGTAGTTTAAGAATCACTGGCAGCGTAGTTCTTTTGAAATTTTGCCCTGATGAAATCTTTCTGGAGTCGACAGCTAGATTCTATTTGACTTCTATGCTTGATAATTTACATTTTTCTTACATACGACTTACATATGCTATTTTTGCAGCTGAATGGTGGTCAACATATGGAGGAGGCTGCCCTAACTTATCACGGTTAGCAATTCGTATTCTCAGCCAAACATCCAGTGTGATGTCCTGCAAGAGAAACCAGATTCCTTTTGAACAAATAGTCAACACAAGGAATTATATAGAGCGCCAACACCTTACCGATCTTGTCTTTGTTCACTGCAATTTACGATTAAGACAAATGTGAGCTTAAACTGTTGTACATTGAATATTGATGGTTTGTTTTAATGCAGTTGCCAATTGAAGGGAATTATTATAATGTTTAACTTTTCTTTCAGGTTTACGAGCAAAGATCAAGATTTTAGTGATCCCCTATCATTTGACACCATTAGTTATGTTGATGAGTGGATTAGGCCAAGGGATTTATACATAGACGAGTATGGGAACTCAGATTGGATGGCATTGGATCCATCTTCAGTTAACACAATGCTTTTAAGGCCTTTAAATGATGAAGCTGAAGAATTGGATGAAGGTACACTACATGTGCTTAGGATCTGTTTGGACAAGTCTCTCTTTAAACACCTACAGAAAAGTAAAATAAGAAGAAAAAATTAAATGAACTTGTATGTGAGTAGACTGTAGCTTATAAAGAATTTAATTTCTTTTTGTTATATTTATTTCCTAAAGTATTTATAAAATATTGTGCGGTAGAAAATGATACTAACGAACATGTTTTCAACTGATTGTAGGGTTTGATGATGATGAAATTTTCAGTTGTGGAAAAGATAGTGAGGATGAAAACACTGTTGAAAAGTTGGTAAACCAATAGCAAATTATCAGAGAGAATAACCATGCATTTGTTTGTTGATCAGTGTTGATAGCTTCCCACATTATTGCCTAATTCAGAAAAGGTGTTTCCATTGTTTCCAAGTTATTGATGCTGGAAGAAGATGGAGGGAGATTGAGGAGGTTCTCACAAGTGAGGAGCATCGAGCATCCTATTTATCGATATATATGTATATGTGTGTATGTATGTGCATATATATATATACATGTATATGTGTATGTATGTATATATATATGTATATGTATGTATATACACGTATGAATTGACATGATTTGCAATGTTCTTGTACAGTTAGTCACACATTACATCTGCTGTATTTAATAGTTTTGCTAATTTTCTTGCCTTCTAGAGTGTACAGCTATTGCAAACTGAAATAAATGAAAAGGAGAGTGACCATTTGAACCTTCAATTTCTTTTTTGGCTAAGATTCGTCTTTTATGAAGTACTGTAATACATTATCACAGTTAAACAAGTTCATGAGTATTTTCACTTCAATAATTTTCTCACACACATACACTAGGTTTATATTTTGATTTACTCTGAATAAACTATCATCTTAAAAAAGTTCAAATATATTTGTATTTTTTTAAATACATTTAGTTAATATAATTCATACTATAATTTTAATGAGTTATATTACAAAAAGTGATATTGTATAAGTTTGATGATTTTATAACAAAAAATGCTTTATGAATTATGAAAAGTAGGAGAAATCTTTAAATAAGAATATAAAAGTTGTATGATAAATGATTGAGATTTTGACTAAGAAAACAGTACTACTGCATAGGAGCCAAATACAAGTTTGAACCAAAACACATCACTTAGCTTATATAAGTTATAATACAGTTATTATAATATTTTGTTTTATTACTTTCAGAGTTAGTTATTTATCATTTTTAAATAAATTGTAAAATTATATTTGATTTTAAAATTCATATATAAATAAAGTAAAAAATAAATAAATTTCCAGATTATCTTAAAAGTAAATTTAGAATAATTTAAATTTAATATTCCATTCAAATTAAACAGGTTACTCTTCCAGCTAAAAAAGTCTGTTTGTGAGGGTGTTAATGGGAAAATACAGGTTCAGTTTTTTCAAACTTTTGATTGGGTTTAATTCGAAAACAAGCAAATTCTGCTGTTTATGTTCAAGTAAAAGTGTTTAATGTAGATGTTAACCATGATAATTTTTAATTTATTCTACCTTATATTCAAGATATTGTATAAAATAAAACAAATACTAATTAATTCCTAAACATCATAAATCATAAATACTTATTACTACTTCTCACTTCGGATAATTTTTTTCATAAATATTTTAAAGAAGTATTTTTTTTTAAAAAAAATAATTTATAAATTAATTAAAAAAAAATTTTTA
>Ga0123341_1000688_pt1 | contig 22366 bp, 19 predicted proteins | sample Turbeapinknodule_FD_89959 | JGI IMG/M metagenome (GOLD analysis project Ga0123341, IMG submission 89959) | Root nodule microbial communities of legume samples collected from Mexico - Turtle bean Mexico pink nodule | ecosystem: Host-associated > Plants > Roots > Nodule | place: Mexico: Nepantla...
ATATATATATAATATAAAATATGATTTATCATAAATTTTACTACATAAAATAGACATTTCTTCCATTTCTTCTTAAGCTATAGATTTTAGGAGAAATTTTGTTTTTACTCATCTAGTTAAAATTATATTAAGTATACCTTAATGTACTTCTAAGTATTTTACACAAAGAGAAAATAAATAAAATAAAACACTATACAATTATTTTATTAAAATAAAATACATATTATCTATAATATATAATAAAAAATTTCTAATCAAAATACAGATATTTTTATTCATTTTCAATTAGAAAAAATTATTTAAATTGCTTATAAATAAAAGTAACAATACACACTACAAATTATTCTTTCTACAACACAACTACTATGTATTTCTTATGATTAATTTTTATTTTATTAAAAAGTACATACTCATGAAGTGTCTTTTTTTTCCCAATATTAATTCTTAATTCTTCTTCAACAACCTTAAAATACAAATAAAAGGATCTTAGGTAGATTTAACCATGAGTTTTGTTACAAAAATGAAAAAGGTTGTTTGACACCCTCAACTTTGAGAACGCTTATAATGATATAATAATATTTTAAGTTAAAAAATAAAATAAATATAATTAGAATGTTAATTTATTGAATTGTTAAATAAAAATATTTATTTTTGAAGTGTGAAGGAGATTTGCAATTACAAATGTGTGTAGGTTGAGGTTAGAGAACAAAGGGTTGAAGAGTGCATGATTATTAGGGTGGGTAGGTAGAGAGAGAAAGTGATTTGTGTGTAGAGAGAGAGAGAGAGAGGCATTTGTGTTGTGTTGTGTAGTGTAGTGTCTCACAATCGCCACACTTGTTCACTATTCTTCCAGCCTCCAACCGCTGAGAGAGGAACAAAGAAACTCCTAATCGTACGGACCCTAACTCACTCTGTGTTATATTTTCTTTCTCTTTTTTCTTCTCTTTGCTCTCTGCAATTAATCCATTCCCAGATCCTTTTAATTTTTCTTTTTTACCCTATTCTAATCATCTTCGTCTTCTTAACCCTGTATTGTTTCTCCCAACTACCTCTCTACCCTTTCAACTTAGCTTTTCCCACTTATTTCAACATTTCACAACAATTTCTACAAGCAATCACTTTTCTTTGGGTCACTACTTTTCATTAATCCTTACCCTTAAGAGCTTCCTTTTCACTACATGTACTGTATGTAACGTTGCACCTTAGGGGTGTTTTTTTTTTTATTGTGTGTGATGCTCATGTGATTGTGTGTAACAAAAAAATAAAAATTTGAGGACGCCCTTTTATCAAGCACTGACCTTTTCCCTATAATTTATGGTTTCCCGAGTTTATTTTGTGTTGGGGGTGTGGGTTTTGAAGCCCTTTGGATGTATTTGCTTTTGGAGAGTTAATTGTTCGGGGGCTTTGTTTTGGGGGATGGAAAGAGTGATTTTACTCACGAGGGAATTGTGTTTGAAGTGGTGATTGAAGATGTTGATGATAGTGGTGACAGAAATTTGTTGATGATAGTGATAGTAATGTGATTACAGTGATTGCCTTTTTTGATGTTTACATTAGTAGGAGACACAAAGATCATGTCGGTAGAAGTTCATATTTAGCCTGTTTGTATTTAAAATTGACATTTTTTATTATGAGTAAGGTGATTCCAATTGACTAGAATATGTTACGAAAGGGAGAACCTTAAAATTTGTATTATTCATACATGTACTTTCTTCAATTTTATCAATATTTGCAACACTACCAAATCCTACAAAAATAAAGTATATGAGGCTTCGGCATTTTGATATAGTTCTTTGGAAGCTGAGTATTACAGTGTCAGTTACTAATATTGTAATAGTACTAATATTTTTTATTTGTTTAATTGTAGCAGGTCAATCATTGTGAAGAAAAGAAGTGAGCAGACTGATTCTGTTAGGTTCTGAATTTCAGCCATTTAAAACTAAAGTTTGAAGTTTTAACTGAAATGGAAACTGAAAAATCTAACATTTCAAAGGCTGAAGAATTTAAGGTCCTTGCCAATGAAGCTTTCAATGGTAATTAATACAATTTCTCTGTGCTGTGATTAATTTACTTTCTTCGCCATTACAGTGAAATTAGTGGTAATAGCTGAATTATTGAATCTAAATCAATTTTGATAAGGTCATTAGTTGTCACTGCTTTAACACATTTATTTGCTAATGCATGCTGACCTTGTTAATCCCCTTTTCAGCTCGAAAATACTCCCAAGCCATTGATCTATATACTCAAGCAATCGAGCTAAACAGTGGAAATGCAGTATACTATTCTAATCGTGCCTTTGCCCATCTTCGGCTTGAGGAATATGGTAGTGCAATACAAGATGCCACAAAGGCTATTGAAGTTGATCCTAAATATTCAAAGGTGCTCTGACTCCTAAAACATTCAAGGCTTTCCTATATTTAGTTATCATTAATAAAAAAACATGCCCTGATTATAGTTTATTGTTATAGGGTTATTACAGGCGAGGTGCTGCTCATATTGGGCTGGGAAAATTCAAGGAAGCACTGAAAGATTTTCAGCAGGTAACTGTGTTCGATGTCTTTAAAATATTCAAATGAAGGAGCTTGGGTTGGGTTGAAAATAACATGTTCATATTAGAATGTCAGCTGCATTACAAAACATTAGAGAACATTGATAGATTAATATTTACGTTCCATTAATTAGTCATGTAGATCAGAATACCAAAGAGAATTCAGAGATGAAAAAAGAGAAAGTTGTGGTAATACATTTAGTAGATTTTATGAAACCGTACTAACATTAGTTTTTAAGAGAAGAACATGTGTGCCAAAAAATGTTAAAATAGTTTCTGGAATCAGAAATAGGTATTTTTCATTGAATATATTCTCTGTTAGTTCCTACCTGATATCAATTGCACTTGTCTAGAATATGGGTTACAACAGCTGCAAAAAGATGCGAAAGAAAAAAAAGAAAAAAAGAATTTTCAGGCAATATTGTTGATATTGATATATCTTCTACCTAGAACTAGAATTGAAAGAATGGTGGGGAGGTAGACAAGTAAAACAAGAAATCATAATGTGGTTTATTAGATCCCACCTAATATGCAATTGTTGGAGATTATATCGATTAAAAATATGACCAAATTATACTATATAAATAGGTGCAAATCTCACTTTACAAGTTCATTTTATGAAGTTGAGTTAGATAAAACCCACTTTCTAAGAGCAATATTATACTACTACAACAACAAAAGCCTTATCCCACTAATTGGACAGCACAATGCTATTTGACTTGGTTAAAAGACCAAATCTTCAGAGATGATGATATGCACAAAATATATTTCAACATATTTAAATGAAATATGGAGTAACATAAATAAGCAAAGTAACATTAAAATTACCACTGGCAAAGTAGGCATCATCAGTCTTAGTCCCTCAGACCACTACTCCCCAAACAATGCCAAAACAAAACACTAATAAATAAAGGCCAGTACTCAGGCAATTGACTAGGCGTAGATGGATATCACAGTAGCCTGAGGCTGCAGAGCACTTACAGAACGGAGCTCATAAGCAACCAGCAGTTCTGAATATGTCCAACAGGAGTGGGGGTCTCACGGCAAAGCTCAGAGGACAGAATTTGTGAAGAGAGTTCTTAGCATCAGCTAAAATATAACAGTTGCAAAAATTTGATGAGATGCTGCAGCTCAGATCAGCCTCTGAACTCCTTGGTGCAATTATGTCTGGCTTCCTGCTTTTTTTTAATACTCTAACTCCTTCAATCTTCATCTTGCAAGATTCTCTCTGAACTTACCATATTTCTCTGGCATTTCTGTCTTTTCTTCCTTCTTCAAATCCAGTGCACCAGTTGCAAATAACTGGAACCAGAAATAGGTATTATTATATTCTGAATGTACTCTATTTGTCCAAATATCAGTGATATCAGTCTAGAAATGGATTACATCACTGTAAAAAGAAGGGAAAAAAGAGAGGATTAAAGAGGATAAAAGCTAAATATTGCTTTCAACTTTGATCTTCTTGCTTCCTCCCAGTTTGAATCCACACTGAATTCTTTGGTAACCCTGTATTCCCTTTTATCATGCTACAAGAGATTGCACATGATAGCTCAACAATTCTAAATTTCTAATGAATATAGGACAAATGTACACACACTTGAAATCCGTAAAGAAAATGATATTCACAAATTATATGCGAAATTTAAAAAAAATTCTTTAAAAGTAAATCTGCAAATAAGTATTAAGTTGAATGTGAAGGTGTCCACCAAGCATCCATAGTTTATAGAAAAGAAAAACCAACTCTCTTGTATTCTCCACTATGAAATTTACAACATTTATTCATATAACAAGTAGTGCTACATGTCTACATGCTAGAAAATTAAGGATGCTTCTACAGTAATTTAAATTTCTAACTCTTAATTGTTTATCAATCTGCAGATTACCCTCTAAATTCTTCTACCACATACAATAATTACACACACTATTTGAAAACATGTACAACTATTTATATTTTGAAGTGGTTGTTATCCTTATAATAAAAACTGCAAATTTTGTCCAAGCTGGAGAGCTTGGCACACCCAGCCATGTGAAGAGATAGAAACGAAAACAAAGACATTGGTGGCAGTTTAGAAGAAAAGTAGCTAGTATAATGATGGAATAAGGAGATAATGTGGAGACATGAGAGACAAATTAATATAGATATTTAGGGATATTGGTGTTTCTTTTGATTCAAATTATTTGGACTTTAAAAAATTATATTTTTTTATCAAAAGAATTTAACTTTGATAAAATCTTTGGGACAAATTGAAGGTTGTGAAGTACCTTCCTGTTCTCTTTACTGATAATAGATTTGTTGAGTTGAGATTCTCTGTAAGTAATGTTTTTGTGATTTTAGACTCTTATGCTTGAAATAGATTACTACTTAGGTTTTGAATTTTGGTTATGGTTGTATTGCAGTTGTGATAGGTGCTGGCTAATGTGAGCCAATGTGGTGTGTACTTGCAGCCTGATACTGTTTCAGGGGCAACTGCAACAGAAATGTTGCACATTTGCAGCTGCATCATCTAATGGGCTCTGCAATTTACACAATTGATGATTACAATTCTCTCTTCTTAGCAAGCCCTTGAGCCAATAGAAGCTGTTGTCTTGCTTCTAACTCCTTTTTTTTAAAATCAAAACTTAGTAGTTGCCAATTTTTATTGAAAGCCAATTTTATTGAATTTTTTAGAATATGAAATTTTTCTTGGTATGCAACCTCGTTGAAATGTTCTCACATGAAAGTCGTCTTGGTAGGCTGACGCTGACAGATCTTGACCTTTAATATCATCATGAATGTTGCAACTTCTACTTTTAAGCTTTTACTTTCCTTCAAATAACTCTGGCTACCTAACTCCCTCTTATTGTTCTGTAACACGTACTTGTTTCAATATGCAAATGTCTTCATATTTAATAGACTTTTATTGAATAGGTCAAGAAAATGTGTCCAAATGATGCTGATGCAACAAAGAAATTGAAGGAATGTGAAAAAGCAGTTATGAAGCTTAAATTTGAAGAAGCAATTGCCGCACCTGAGTCTGAAAGGCGTTCAATAGCTGAATCGATAGATTTCCATACAATAGGTACTATTTTGAATATAATGTCTTAAGCTAGTATCTTAATTTTATACCTATTTTTTATTCTTTCATGCAGTCATTCTGTTATATCTCTTAACGATTATTTATTCTGGATGTGTGTATTCTGAAGGTATTATTGCAACTTCAATTTTTGTAGAGCTTCAAATAAATACTATATAACATTACCCTATAAGACTAACTTTAGTTTTGTTTTATTATTTGAAAGCTCTATTACAATGTCTGAAGTGATGAATACCTTTTGACCTTAAATTAACATTCCTTCATATATACATGCATGTTTTGTGCGATTATGGTTTCTTGATAAGAACCTTTGGAGAACCCCACCGCAAGAGCTAGATGTTGTAGTTGGAGATCCCAAGGTCTTATAACCCCCCCACTATAATCCCATATTTGAATGTGGGATTCAAGTCCATTACCTTGCAATTGGTTTCTAAAATATTCTTAATGTAATAGTGTGAAAAAATGAAGCAAGTATTTCTTTGATAATTAGTTATGCATGATATTTTCAGTTTTTCATTAAATTATTTGATTGAATATGGTCCTTGGTTTTCTCTTCATTTAATTGTATTGTTGAATGGTCTCCTTTGCAGAACACTGTTATTTTCATGTAGTAAGATGTATCTTTTTTCATTTCATTGCCACTCTTTGTAGTGAAATTTGTATTGGCTACTGTTTCTTTGAATAAATAGTGATGATGGTGGTGTTCTTCGATAGCTCTGAGAGATGTTTAATGAATTGTTTGCTATGAACTTTGGGATTTTCGATTGATTATGTACATCCTCATGGAATTTGTTTTCAAACTTAATGAGAAAAACATGAAGTGTGATGTTGACAGAGAGGAAGGGCAGAATAGTGTAATATCATCTCATCTCAGTATTGCAAAGAAATGCATATTTAAATATCAAGACATGCTTAAACTTTCTTCTCCAACCACCAGAACCATAAGTCAAATCCTTGGTGCAATGCTATGTGAAAGGTTATGCATTCTGTTTGTTTCTATTTCATTCACAAGGGTTCAAGAGTCAAGAAAATCTTATTGATATGGTTACTATCTTTCAAATACGTATTAGTGGTGTATGATCTCATCTGCTTTTTGTATTTTCGTTTTACGTATTTGTTTCTTCCATTTCCTAGTTGGGAAGATGATCCTGAAGGTTGTCTGCTAATATGTTTTACATTGAATTTCTATAACGCTTTTAACCAAGTAATGACATTTTTATCCATGGAACATATATAATTACCAGACAGAAGTTTCCATTTCACTTCTTGCCAAGTCAAATAAATTGTCATTTTCCCTTCCTATTTTCAACTATACACTTCTACCTTGTGTTTCCTTCAACCTCCTTCCTTTTTCATTGGTAATTTCGATGACTAAAAACAGGAATTTGTCAGAAGTCTTGAGTCTCGTGTTTGACGAATATGTCTTAGAAGTGATTAAAAATCCAGAAAATGATCATACTATCTAGGTGGTCATACCCTTTTCACCTCTTGGTTCATGCACATTATTTTTTCCTTTCCCAACCCAAATCAGTAGTTAATACTTTCAAGCTTCCGTCACATACCTTAATCATCCTTCTTTCCCTCACAAATCCCCTTTCATAATCTAGGGATATTTTATTCCTGTCTTTAATGAATGTTTGTCCAACTTTCTATAAATCATCACTCTTTGTATATATTGTATCATTATAGGAAAGGGCCGCAATTCTTCGGTGCCAACCGAAGTGGCCATAGCAGCAGTGACAGTAGCAGTAATGGCAGCAGCGGTGATGTTGTTCAGGACATCAAAGACCACAATAGTAATTGCAATTGTGGTTGGTTTGCTGTTGCTCCTCGGGGCTTATTGGTGGAGTGGCCACAATACTGGTACATTTAGGAGTCCTTTGCATGACCCAGGCCTTAGCTTAAAATTATGTAATACGTAAAACTAATTAAGCATACAATGAACTTTAAAAATCTGAATTTCAATTTAAGTCAGATGGAATCATTATTTATAACGCATTGGAAAATAAATTGTTTTGTTCTTTACAATGCAACATAATTCCTCATACTGTTTATTTTTTTGGAACAGGTTAATCACACATAAATTGATTAATACCTAAAACTAATTAATCATAGAATTCTCTTGTGTCTCTAATATACTAGTTCCTTAAAATGTGATTATTACCCTTGTTAGGCTCTGATACTAACCTAGTTCCATTCTTTTGTGCCGATTTCAATTTGGTGTTTTTTCCAATAAGCATAATACATTTTATCTGAAAATGTAAGAGGTGCTAGAAAGGAGGATAAGTCATCCTCCTAAACTGACAAATGAAGAATAATGTACATGTTATACTTATTTTTACTATTTTCAGTTGCTTGCAACCCTGGTTGAATTGTTTTTTTTCCTTTTTGGGTGTTCAATTGCAACCTGGATCAACATCTACAAACTTTTTGTATTTGAAAGGGTATGCGTTTCATACATGCCTTTGGGTTTGGTAGAGATATTGTAATTTCCTGATCTGCATGCCCTCTACTTTTTGTTGGGAGTTGTTAATCACAAGGACCATTAACAACACACATTAGCATGAAAGAGGAACACTTAATTTTGTATTTTCAGTGGTCTTTAAAATTAATGGCCCCTATTTTCTGACTAGATTATTAAACTAATTCCAAGTTCTACTGCTGCGTATAATTTCACTCATGGAAATGAACAAATTTTGGTGTTTTGTTTGAATGCTAGATGTGGAGCCACAATATTCAGGAGCAAGAATAGAAGGGGATGTTGTTACTTTGGATTTTGTGAAAAAAATGATGGAAGATTTCAAGAACCAGAAGTTCTTACATAAACGGTACTGAAGGAAGAAAACCATTGTTTCTCTATTTTGTTTCTTGATGAGTTATTGAAGTGTCTTCTCTCTTGTCCTCCAATTTTTTAGGTATGCATTCCAGATTGTATTGCAAACAAGAGAAATTTTGCAATCTTTGCCTTCTCTTGTTGACATACATGTTCCTAATGGCAAACATTTTACTGTCTGTGGTGATGTGCATGGTCAGGTAATTGATTTATGGTAATCTTTAATTATTTGGGTCACATTCTTGATTTTGAACTTTAGGACTACTGAAGTTGATTGGTGACTTCATTATATGGTAAAACAAATTGTTGCTTATATCTTTGTGATATCTTCTGATAGTTTTAGATATTTAAGACATAGGATTGTTGATATAGCCTCCGTTTGATTTCCTCCCATATTTTCATGGAGTGAGATTCTCCGACCTTTATGTGGAGGAATTGGGTAGCTATTTTTGTGCTGATGAGCATGCCAATTATTTATTTTGCACCATTGTTCAGGAGGGACTTTATCTGCCTTGTTGTATATAAGACCTTTTTATTATATTTTTTTAAACCACTGATAAGAGGGAATGTTATTAGATGGGAAAAAAAGAAAGAATCACAGAAACATGGGATATGAAATCTTTCTTTGAGAGAAATGGTAAGTAAATAATACAGAACAACAAAAACGGAATCCTCCTTTTGAGTGTTTGATCCAGAAACCCATTTGAAATAATGGTTTTATCCCATATGATAAACAACTTCCATAAACACGTCTTTTAAAATTCAAGCATTGGTTCCTATTTCTAACCATAGTATCCGATTTGAAGCCTACTGGTTCTAATGCACTCCATTACAGGGCCTTTTCCATGTCGTACTAAAACCTTGGAAATGGCATTAGAAGCTTAAATTTTTAATCATTTGCATTTGTAAACAATTCCCACTCCCACTGAAAAAAACTGTGAAAATAGTAACTAACCACTCCAACTGTTGTGAAATAAAGCATCTTCCCTTTATAGTGTACGGAGACAGGGAGAAAGAACACTCTAGAGTTTGAAATTTAACTAGTCACATTTACTATGATATCTTGATTTACAGTCTATATATAGGCAAATTATTCCTATTGCAGTGTTGGCACTAAAATGAAGTAAAATGGTTGTGTAATTCTAAGTAGGTAATTTTTTTAATAAAAAAATAGACTCCTGAAAAGGAAGGAACCTTGAAAAAGTGACATTTGAGGGACAAAACTGTAGCCCATTTCTTAAAAACCAGCCTCGACATTGCTTGGCTTTGTGTTTCCTGGGTAACTTTACTAGCAACAGTCATGCAAGAAAAAAAAATGATTTTCATAAAAAGGTCCTCCTTTCACTGTAGGGTATTTAATTTATAAATGTCTTCTCCAGTTTAATTCTTTCAAACTTACTTGAACGTGATGTTAAGCCTTTTTTATCCAATTGCGTCATGCTGCTTGGCTTTTGTATTATTGTATTTTCCCCCTGTAATTCTTAGCTTTGCAGATTGATTCTTTCCACCTTGACTTCTGCAGTTCTATGATCTTTTGAATATTTTTGAGCTTAATGGACTTCCTTCAGAAGAGAATCCGTATCTATTTAACGGTGACTTTGTGGATAGGGGATCTTTTTCATTGGAAGTTATCCTGACCTTGTTTGCATTTAAGTGCATGTCTCCATCAGGTAAACCATAGATCTTTATAAGTTAGTTCTGTTATTTCTTTTTTGGAGGCATCACAAAAATATGATCCCTTAAGCATCTGATTAGATACTTTTTATGACTTTTTAGAATAAAAAACAGTTTTTTTGTTCATGATGACATAAATTGAAATTTATTACAATTCCTTGGGAAATTTAGCCCCTCTTAGATTGCAATATTTACTTCTATTGTGTCAAGTGAATAGTATAGTGCTGTTTGTGGATTGGACATTCATTTACTTCTTTCCTCACTTTACAGAATTCACTTGTTTAAGGGAATATTAATATTTTGTTCTAGCAATATGGTAACTTGATTTGTTGCCATGTAATTTTCAGCCATATATTTAGCCAGAGGAAATCACGAGAGCAAGAGCATGAACAAGATATATGGTTTTGAGGGTGAAGTGCGCTCAAAGTTGAATGATACATTTGTCGAACTATTTGCGGAAGTATTCTGCCTTTTACCTTTGGCTCATGTGATAAATGAGAAAGTTTTCGTAGTTCATGGAGGTCTTTTCAGTGTTGATGGGGTCAAACTCTCTAACATCCGATCAATTAATCGATTTTGTGAACCTCCTGAAGAAGGTTAGATGTTTACTTTTTTTGTCTTTAATTGATCTGAGCAATACCTTAATCTCTCTAAACTTTCAGTTCATGCACTTCACAAACTAAAATTCCTCTGACTTTTTCACCCTCAGTGTCGTAGTTTTATATACACCTATGATTGGTATGTGTAGGGCTGATGTGTGAAATTCTTTGGAGTGATCCACAACCTCTCCCTGGAAGGGGCCCAAGCAAGCGTGGTGTGGGCCTTTCTTTTGGTCCAGATGTTACAAGAGAGTTTTTGCAGGAAAATAATTTAGGTGTGTTTTCCATTAGTCAGATACTTTTTTAATGTTTATTTATTTATTAATCAGTTACTTCACATAAATTACCAATTTGCAGATTTAATTGTGAGATCTCATGAAGTAAAGGATGAGGGTTACGAGGTTGAACATGATGGTAAACTCATAACTGTGTTTTCTGCTCCAAATTACTGTGACCAGGTAACCAAATCCCTTTTGCTACATTCATTTCTAAGTAAGTTTAGCCATTTACATGATTGACCAGGATTCTTTTCCTATCACATTAAATGGGTAAATGAAAACCATATTACCCACCTTGCATTTGTACATTTATTGTTTGCATGGACATTATGCAGTGGCATATGAAACGCTGATCTTTATTTCTTTATTTCATGCTGCAGATGGGTAACAAAGGTGCCTTTATCCGATTTGAAGCACCAGCTTTGAAACCTAACATTGTCACATTCTCAGCTGTGGTTAGTATCTTTTGTGCTTTAGACCATGCTATGCTAAGCTATGTCATGTTGTCTTCCTCTAAAATAATAACAATAGATGAATATGTTCATTCATTTTTTTTATGTAGCAAATAGTTTGGCGCAATATGATTGCGTTTCTATCAATCTGTATTGGGGTTGACATTCATTCCTTCTGTCTGGTTTACTTTGTTGAATTTGCAGCCACACCCTGATGTCAAACCAATGGCTTATGCAAACAACTTCCTCAGGATGTTCTCATAATTTACAAGACTGCTTAGAAGTCTAGAACTGCCAATGGTTTAATGCTTTTTTGAATGACTGTTATGTCCCAAGGGCAAGATTCAGGTGATGGCAAGAGAAGATTTGGTACTGTGGTACATGTTTATCTTTGTTGTTCTGTATAATATTTTTGGCTCAACATTTTATTAAAACTCATTTTTTCTCCCCCACAATCTTACCGGTCAGTTTTGTGCTGTTTTTTCATTCGGTGAACAAGTGTAAGGAAATTTGCATCTCTATTTAGCTTCATGAAACTCTGGTGATGCTCACACGAAAATCACTGCTTATATGCAAGACTATTTATTCTGTTTCTGTCCTAACTGTTGATTAAACTTGGCTACTAAGTTTGAATGAGATATTCTTCTGCAAAATTGTAGGTTTCTTTCAGGATTCAAGGTTTCTTTTTTTACAACTTTTTTTTATCAAATTAATTTCATTCTTGCTAGAACCAGTTTATGTCCGGGAGATAATATTCTTCTCACCAATTTTTTACGGCTTTATTTTCCTGCACCTCTATAATTTTCAAAATGACCATTTTATCTTTCTTTAAAGGGACTTTCATTTTATCTTTCTTTAAAGGGGCTTTTGGATTATCCATTTGGAAAATCTTAGAATGGAATTATTTTGGAGCACACATTCTAGAATTTCTAGAACAAGGTTTGGAACATATTCTTAGGATATGAGTTCTGAATTTTCAGAAGATATGAACATATAAAAAATTTCAAAACATTTCTGGAAGGTACTATAATGTAATGCGTTTTCTGTTTTTTGGAACATGAAATGAGTTTTAGAAAGAACTTTCCAGATCTTTTTTCCACAATGCATTATTTTTCTCTTCTTCCTTAGCAGGTTCTCCCTCTCATGCAGTAGTGGTGCAGTGAGGGAGGTATTTTAATCTTTTTCTGTTAGTAGTGGGGTGCAGTTAGTAATGATGGGGTTGGAGAGAGCAAAAACTTTTTTTGCGTGAGGATATCATCAAAGACTTATTGCCCACTTTTATTATGTGGAGTTTTTAATTGATTTTTCATATAAAGCTTCTAGAGTAATACGAAATCATTGTCTATAATCTCTTATTGAGTTGGGGTTCATAAAGATTATGTGCCATAAAGTTCCAAGGTTTTACCCAAACCAGCATAACTTTATCCATGATTTTGTGCTTTTTAATAAACATGAGGATGTGTCATGGTTGTCAACAATTGTGTGCCAACATTCAATTATAGTTTTCCTCTAAAGAATCTCAAAAGGTGTTAAGAAATTTGTCCTTTGCTTTTTATTTCAAAACGTAACTTCCATGGTAGTACGTAGAGTTGCTGCAGTAAAGGTTGAGCTTGGCGAAGGTATGGTAGAGTTGCACGTGTGTTGAGAAGGTTTTGTTGGTGGTTTTTGGGTTAGGTATGATGACATGGGTGTTTTTGGAAATTGGGTTCTGGAGATGTGTTTCAGAAAGGGAAAATGAACTTTGGAATTGGAAATCCATAAGAATAAAATGCATTCTGGAATGGAATGGGGTGCCACTTAATGGAAGATTGTTTTCCATAATGGGGTTTTTAGAAGTGAAAAAAATATGTATTATGGAATGGAATGGGGTTTCTGGAATGAATGATTTGTAATGCAAAGTTGTTTTCTAGAATAAGCATCGTGGAAGAGAAAAAATCATTCCAAAATACCTTTTGGAATTTGGAAGACAAAATTAATATTTTGTTGTTATTTCTTGTTAGGTTACATGTTGTTTTTCCTAAGTATGCATTATAGGGTTTTATCTAAGATTATATAATGAGGTTGGAGTGTGAGAGGGACTAGATAGTGTTGATTTTGAACAGTCAATATCTTGTAAAACATTAGTTAATGAATGCATGTCAATGTAGTGATGTGTTTACCACATATGAGGTAAATGTGAAGGTTGAAAAATATGTTTAGATTGTATATTATTTGATAAATTAAATATGAAGTTGTGATAATTTTTTATAAGTATTTTCTAGTCGGGATGAGCTTTTGGGGTGGGCCAGAAAAGTTGTGTATGATTTTTGATTTTGTTATTATTATATTGAGGTCAAATACTTTAAATGGTCAACGAAGAAAGAAGGTATACGTATTATTAAGTTGTGAGAGAAAAGATAAATACATGCGATATAAGAAGTACTTACAGGTGATTGAGAGTGAAAGTAGAAAATGTGACTATCCTATTATATTACGAGAGGGAAACCTGTAAGAGGAGGTAGTGAATGATGAATGTTGAAATTAGTTTGTGGGTCTCATAATCATGACTTAACGGATATGTTGGTTGGTCATCCATTTCAGTCCATGCTTATGAACATGAAAAATAGTCAGTGTTATCGATATCAAATAACAAATCATATCAGGACCCCGAGAAATCCTTTATAGAGTTATAATAGAAAACATAATGGGTTATCAAAAGAAATATAATATATACATATAAAAAACTTTAAAAAAAATACAAAAATAATAAAAGAGACAATCATAATTAAAGATTATATTATGTCTAAATATTCAATAAAAATAACTTCAAATCAAAACATCAGAAATTTAAAGTTCAAAATATAAATAACAATAAAATACAAAAGAAATTGTCTTATGTTCTAACTATCTGACTCTTCTTCAATCCTAATATAATTGTCTTCAATATTATCTAATAGGTATATGCCACCTTCTCCTCCCCTTCATATAAACTTTTGTCAAAGTTAAGTAATTTTTCAAACTCAAAATCAGAGTTATCATGCAATTCATTCTCAACCCCAATTTGAATCTTATATTTGCCCTTTCTTGTTGGGGGAAAAGGTTGCAGTTGGACCTTTCTTAGAAGCATGGGAAGAGCCAATGACAATACCATCACCACTCGATGATAACTTTCTTTTACTGGTTGTTTGTCTCCATGTGTAAATTATTGGTTCTCCAACACCTAAAGCTTTATAAACAGTTGCCCAATTAAGAGTGAGATCATCATCAAAAACCAATTCATTTTCCCCCTCTTCAGTATCATTATCATTATCATTATCATCATTTACTTATCCCACTAACCACTCATTGCGCTCATCAATGTCATTGAGTACAATAAGGTCTACTTCATCTATAATATTATATCTTTGAGCAAGTTGTAGGTTATACCTTATGCAAACCAAATCATGCAACCTTTTGTGCTCCAATCTATTCATTTTTTTTGAATGAATCTGCAAGTATAATGTGAATTAATTTCTTTTTTTACATCCTAAGAGATAATAATGAAATGAGTCCTATCATAAAAATTAATTATTATTTACTTTCTCAAATACACTTTAATTGTGCTCACATCCCGATGAACTACATGTCAAAATTAAAATCTTGATTGCTAGATTTTGTAAGTTGCGTGCCCATAATTTTTCCACCATTGAGCTATAAAAGTAAAAAAAAAAAAGTAACTTAGAATGTATGATATAACTTATATGTTAATGCAATTTAGAAAGCGTTTAACTGTCTCACTTGGGCTTGTGGTTTTCCTTGATTCTTTGGCAAAGTCATCACCAAAAGTTCACTTCCACTCCTATAAAGAGGTAACTCAGTTAAAGTTTTTGTTGCACATGTTTACTTGACACCAACCTTTTTATGCAAGCATACAACCCATTTGTAACTTCCAAATCATATTCCATTTCTGGATTAGAATAATAGAACTATGCATTCAAAACGTGACCAGCTGCATGCAAGGGCGATGAAGTTGACATGTCCATCTATTATCAAATGATTGTAAATACATCCTTGTACTTACTTTCATGGTTATTAAATGACTTAATTATTGTTTCTTTGGCTTTCTCCATTGTTTCATATATATAACTCATAGTTGTTTTGCTCTCTTCATCAACCAAACGAAGTAATGATTAAGAGGAGTCATGACTTTGAGAGTAAATACAACATGATTCCAAATTGAAGGCGTAAGAAAAAATTTCATAGCTTCTTTCCCCTTAGCTTCCTTATACAATTTGTTCTTGCTCCATTCATCTGAGTGAACATTTTTCTCAAATTTTCTTTCTCTTGATACAATCTTTGTAATGATAAATAAGAGGTAGCAAACCTTATAATTGCATGTCTTACCAATTCCTTCTTATTTGTAAATTGTTTCAATAAACTTAAGAAACTAGAATGGTTATATATAAAGCCAACAAGACTAACTCCTCTTTGAATCGTCTTCTTTATCAAAGGAATCTTTCTGATGTCTTCAAGCATTAAATCTATACAATGGTATGTCCTTTTTGCTTCCACTAATTTACTACTAGAAACATAATTATCACCATTATTTGTGATAACTTGAAACCATATTTCCTTCTCCAATCTCCTTCACAAGGGCATCAAGCATATCAAAGAGCTTTTCTCCTGTCTTCACAAATTTAGAACCACCAATCAACTTGACAAACATTGTCCCTGTAGGAGAGCTCACCAAAAAGTTAATCAAACATCATTGCTTCCAATCAGTCAATGCATCTAACATGATAGAACAACCATGCCTTCTCCATTGCAATTTATGATCTTTCAACAACTTTTCGGTGTACTCAAATTCCTTGTTGAGGAGTGGAACTCTAATCTCATGATAGGTAGGAGTTGAAAAATTAGGTCCATAAGTACCTACAACATTAATCATATCTTGAAAACTATTTAATCTTACAAGATTGAATGACAAGTCTACTTGATACTAAAATCGAGCGATATATTGAGATAATGCCTTTAAGTTCTTCTCACATGCTTTTTTAATACTAGTTTACTAGAGTTGTTATCTCTTTCTTTTCTTTATTGCAACATTTGGATATCTAAAAAAATACATCTTGGTCCTTTTTTCCACCACTATTTCTCCCCTTATCATTACTAGCGGTGGAAATTTCACCTTCATCTTCACTTTCAATATTATCATATGTCGCACTATATAGAGGATCAACGAAAGAAGTGATTGTTTTTTTTTAAATAATTTCTAAAGCTCTTTTCTCACATTTTGGGAGTCTTGGTGCTAAGCAGCAACAATGCCTTTCTTTGCCATCAAATGTTCTTTAGTCCTATTAACTCCCTAATTCATAATTTTCCCATAGTGGTTACAAACAATTGTATTTAAATTTGTTTCATCCAATGGATGACAATGTTTCCAGCCTGGATCAATTTTGTGGGATGTTTTTGAAGTATCTTATTCATTGGCCATTATGATAAAAAATAGGAATATTTTTCTAAAAGTAATTATAATGGGTATGAAAAAGAAAAAGAAAAAAAAACAAGTGAGAAAAAAATCACTTCAAAAGTGGCGGCGATAGCGGTCGGTGGCAACGGGCCGCCGCCGCCAGTGGTTGTAGGGAGAAATAATCAGAGAAGGTGTAGTGTGAAATAAAAAATGTGTTATGAATGAAAATAATTATAATATTTTAAATGAACCAAAAATAGGGCAAAAAACCTAATTTTAAGTAAGTTTTGATCTTTTAATTAGGGTTTAACAGCATGCAACTGCACACCACACAACATATTCAACATTTAAATTTTAATTAAGGTTTTATTAGGTTGAAGTTGAAATAGGCTAAAGGCCCAAACTTATGTTTTTTAAAAATTAGGTTTAATTTAGGTCTTCATGCGTCGTAACATTTTCTTTTTCATGCGCAGTGTCGCACACAACTCCTTCTTCTTCATGCTTCGTCGTCGTCACAGTGTGCAATGCCACCGCTGCCACTATCCTTTTCTCTACCTTTTTGGATATTTCCATTTTTTGTTAGCACTCTGAGATGCAAAAAGCGGTCATAGGCCGCCATGGAAAACTGCATCGCCACCGCCTTGTGGTGATGGTCAGAAAATCCACCACCACCTTTCGCCATGGTGTTTCCATAACCAAAAACTGATAACACTACAAATAGTATAGTGAAGCCTATAAATATATTTGCTAACAATAGAAGATCATAATGATAAAAATTTCACCACCATAAAAGTTTATAATGCCATGCATGTGTATAGAAGATTAGAACAAGGTGACAAAGCTGATATGCAACAATGGATGACGTTACTTGAGTGAAACATGTATGTCCATTGGTGTAGGTTTGATGAAGGGACGAATGTCATGCAAAATTTATTTTGGACACACTCTGATTTAGTGAAGCTTTTAAATGTCTTTAACACTGTGTTGATGATGGATAATACCTACAAAACTAATAAGTACATGATGCTCTTGCTTGAAGTTGTTGGTATTACATCAATGAGGGTGACCTTGCATTTATGTTACTCATATTTGAATGTTATAACTTTATATGGGTCCTTGGGAGACTTAAATGGTTGTGTTCTAGAATTGATTTATACCTTAAGGTTGTGATCAGTGATAGAGATATTGCTCTAATAAATATTATAAAATGTTGTATTTTCTTAAGCTTCTAATATGTAATGTCGTTTCCACATTAATTAAAATGTTAAAGCAAAATGTAAAATGGTTGTTCATCCAAGAAAGACATGAGATCAAGTGATGGAATCTTTGGGAGCTATTATCGATTGTGATAATGTACAAACCTATGAGCATCGTGTACATACATTTTAAATTGTTAGTTCACCATAACCTATATTTATTGAATATGTGATTAGTACTTCCACACAAAGAAAAGTTTGTTAAGGCATGAACGAATAGGGTTATGCACTTAGGTAACACCACAAGTAACATGTATTCATATGTTTTACTAGTGATAATATTTATTTTCCTCTAAAAGATTTAAGATACATATTCGATTTACTGACATAATATTTAATGTAGGGTTGAGTTTGCACATTGGAGTCTAAATAGGATGCTTTAGACGTTAATGGGAGACTTATTCTATTGTTGGGATTCTATGAAAAAGATGATCATCTTGCAACATAATGCAATTAAAACTTCATTCGAAAAGAGTTTGCATGTGGTGGGTTGTATGGCTTTGTGTCCAAAAATGTTGTACAACATATTGCAGAAGAGGTGATTGAGTTGAATATGTTGGCTTAGATAAATCTTGTTGTGGATGCACTCTTAGATGTACTCATGGCCTTTCTTGTGCTTGTGAATTGACTTCCTTTGATGTAGGTAGCATACCATTACAGTCAGTGCATTTCATATGGATACGATTAAGCTTTTCAGATATTTCAAGTCCTGATATTTTAGCAAAGTTGTCACCCCGACAATGCATTGTCTCAACAACTGCTACTCCATGATCAACACGAAGTGACTCCATGTCACCTATCTACAAAGACAGACATGAGAGCACCCATCTTATTCATTTTTCTCCTATTAGAAATCAATTTCAACTCACCCGATCCTACAATAACCAACCAAAATAATATCAAATTTTTAGTTTACAAAATAAGTTATGTTCACATATCTTATTTCAACATATTTACTTACCACACCATTTAATAGTTTCCTCACCACATGGTCCTCATAACTTCCCAAAAATGACTTATCTACTGGCCCTCTAAGATATTCTTCATCATCTACATCGGGTTGGGCTTCATCATCCACATAGGGTTGGGCTTCTTTAAATTCATGTTGAACGTGTTGTTCATGTTCATCATCGCGTTATTTTATTCTAATCGATGTCATCAGTCGTACACGATCGCCATGTATAGCTTGTTGAACCAAGTGGTGTTCAAGTTTTGAAGAATCCAAACCCTTAGAAGGATGATGAAGGCTAGTTGTGCTTGTTGCTGAGCTGTCCTTTTAGATAGGATCTGGGGTAGATTTAATATGTAATCCACTCTTGATTGAATCCAAAGCATAAGCACTCTCAATCCTTTTAAAAGAAAAGTGTTTTTTAAGCTAAGTGAAAAACAACTTGTTGTTTTGTCGAAACAACCGATTGTTTTATACTTAGGTGTTTTTAGAAAAGGTTGAAAACTTTTTTTCAAATGGTTGAGCTGTCAAAACCAAAACAACCGATTGATTCAAAGAAACAACCGATTGTTTGTTTTGGTACCATAACAGAAAAATGGTTTGTGCTTTGACTGAGCATTAAAAGATATTCTAACTGTTTACGCTCCAGTTTTTAATGCTTTGACCAATCTTTTTATGCAATTAATAGTTTGTTAAGATTTGATAACAAACAACTTTAAATATATATAGAAAAACAGATTTGAGTTTTTCACTGATTTTTGCTTAAGAGAAAAAGTTGAGATTGCTTAGAGATTTAGATTTATCAAAGAGTGTGAGCTAGGATTTTCTGCTTGTATTGATTTCAGATTTGTTCTGTAACAAGTGTAATCCTTGTATTTGTTGAAAGAAACTTTGTGTGTTTGCTGAGAAGTGTTGTGTGTTCTTGAGGGGATCAAGATCAACATTCTTAGTTTTGGTGTGTTTGACCAAAGGAAGTGTGTGCCTTGAGGGGATCAAGGTCACTTCTTTGGTTGTGGTGTAAGTGATCTAGGTTTGATTGCTTAGTGGATTTCCTCAGTGGTTTCTAAGAAGACTGGATGTAGCTCTGGGTTTAGAGTGAACCAGTATAAATCTCTGTGTGCATTCTCTCTATCCTTAATCTCTTTAAATTTAGTTTTGATATTTGTAAACTGGTATAAACAACCGATTGTTTCTGCAAAACAACCGATTGTTTTTCTGGTGCTGTTGTTTTTGCTTTGTGTTTTGGTAAACTGATTTCCTTATCATTTGTTTCTCGAAGTAGTTTCATTCTTGGTTTAAAAGTTTGCGAAAACCCTCTTTAAATCATTCACCCCCCTCCCTCTAGTTTAAAGCCACACATTCTAAAATAACTCATTCCCTAGTATTTACCATCATTCTAGTTAATACAAAACATTTTAATACACATAAAATCAAACACTCATTCAAGAAAAGATTAAAAAAACAAACAAAACCATGTTTTTAGAATAAACTTTTTATAACTACTTTTCGAAATGATCTTTCCAAAATAGGATTATGGAATTCCAAATCCAGAAACCTATTCTGGAAAGTCCATTATGGAAAGCGTATTCTGGAAACATGTTACAAAATTCAACTTGCCTTACACTCCTCCAATGCGTTATGATTTAAGATTCCATAAAAATTTTGAATTAGAGATTTTATAATTAAAAAATAAACAAAACTTACCTCTCTTCTCCACGAACATCGGCTTCAAACCCTGCCACTAACCACTGGAATGCACTCTTACACAATGCAGTATACAACAAACCACTGAAAGTGCACCAAAATTCTACGAAATGCTTACTGAAATAGTATCACAAAAAAACGTAGAATAGAGGGAGGGAGGCGTTGTTGTGTTGGGGTTTATTTAAAATATTCTAGGGTTATTTTTTCATTTCATGTTTTTGATAGGGTAGAAATACCCTAAAACTTTACATACTGTGGGTGTTTCTTCCTGCACCCTATTAATTTTTTGAAATCTCAAAATTGCACTTCACATTTTATTTCAAAATGCAGCTTTTATGGTAGTGTGTGGATTGCAGGTGGGATCGTGGAGGTTGTTACAACAAAGGTTGAGCTTGGCATAATTGTTGATGTGTTGAGAAGGCTTCATTGGTAGTTTGAGGTAAAATATGAGATGTGTTGTATTGTTTTAGTTGGGTATGGTGGTGTGGATGTTTGCAAAAATCGGGTTTCAGGAATGAGTTTCAAAATTGGTATTTTGAAATTGCAAAATGAATTTTGGAATTAAAAATTCATATAAGAAAATAAGCACATCACAAAATGGGTGTTCCAAATGAAAAGTTATTTTCTAGAATGAGATTTCTTAAAAATGTTTTTTTTTTAATGAGATTTCCAAAAACAAAAAAATCCATTCCAAAAAAAATACTCCTTAATACAAAATACAAAGTTACTTTTCAAAATAGACATTTCAAAAAAGAAAAAACTATTCTAGAATACATTTAGAAATAACCTTCCCAGTACACATATTTGACATTTGTTGGACTTATTACCACCCAAAACATTCTAACTACTCTAACACTCTTCATTCTTCCTGTTATTCACTTTTATTATTATCACTATTCTTTCTCATCAAACCATTTCATTTCTTTATATCCATTTACTTTCATCTAATCTAATCTTTGCACCGTGTTTCATTGTTTCAAAATTATAATACTTTACATTTTTTTCCACATTTCATTTTCAAAAATCATTATGTAAGACCATAAAATAATTAAATATATATATATATAGAGAGATTCTTTTCTTTCTCTTCTCTTTCACCTATCTTTACACTCTTTAGACATCCTACATTCATTACAAGAAAAAAAGGTTTTAATGGAGGTTATTTAGCAGAGGCTAATCTAACCCTCAGAATTGATTTAATTAAAGAGGTTATTTTCTATAACCTCAACAAAATAACGGAGGTTCTTTAATCTTCGTTAATTTCCATAGGTTTATTTTAAAACATATGCAAAAAAGCGGAGGTTTTTTTAACATTCGTTAATTTCCAAAGGTTTATTTTAAAACATTCACAAAATAACGGAGGTTTTTTTAACCTTCGTTAATTTTCAAAGATTTTTTTTTTAAAAAATTTGAGAATAACAGAGGTTTTTTAACCTTTATTAAGTCCCAAGGTTTATTCTTAAATCTCAACAAAATAATAGAATTTTTTTTAAGCTTTGTTAAGTTCCAAATGTTTACCATAAAACCTCAATAAAATATTTTGATTTTATCCAAATCTCAATAAATAATTA
>Ga0123341_1000689_pt1 | contig 22353 bp, 8 predicted proteins | sample Turbeapinknodule_FD_89959 | JGI IMG/M metagenome (GOLD analysis project Ga0123341, IMG submission 89959) | Root nodule microbial communities of legume samples collected from Mexico - Turtle bean Mexico pink nodule | ecosystem: Host-associated > Plants > Roots > Nodule | place: Mexico: Nepantla...
AAATTGGGCTTAATTGCATCTTTTATTATTTAACTATTATTATCCTAGAAATTTATTATTTAATCTCTTTTTTCTCACACATTTCTCGCACAAAAAAATTCATTTTCTTTTATTTTTGCTTATAATTTTTTAAATGTGTATCAAAATTATGACAAGCCTCTAAAAAGTATCATTGTTTTACTATGAATTTTAAAATAAGTAAAATGTGAAAAGACTTCGAAAAAATATAAAATCTATGAAAAGAACTTGGATGATAAAACATGAATAGTAATAATGAATAAAAAAAACTGAAGTGATAAATTGGCGAAAAAACAAATAATTTAGTGACAAATGTGCTAACTTTTAGTAGCTTCAATTACTCCGAATGACATGCAGGTTTGTCAGAACTTCTTTATATACTGTACTAAGCTCTACAAAATTTATTCTTCAATTCTCTTAAATATAATAAAACCACATACCATTGGCTCATGGGGCAAAGCACTTGATAAGTGAAGTGAAACTAGACCTGCAAAGTACAATTTACACGGATTTGGCAGTTTCAACTAGTCTAAGGCATCAGATAAACTGCTTCAAAAATTCTGTAGCAACAAGCCTCCCCCTTGTGTTCACCGACATTTTGAGCTCACTTATCTCTTTATCAATGTCCTGTAATTTGAAGGCCATTATTATACTAAATTTCCAACAATTAACCAGAACTAAGTAGAAGAAACATTTTTTTAATATTGACAATATCCTATATAAAGTACAAAAGATCGATGAAAGTAGTCATTTATATGTCGGAAGGTAATAAAAAGCAAGCAAAAACATCATCTTGCTGTTTCAAAATATCAGTAAATCTTTTTAAGTGCAGTATACCAAATACCAATCTGGCAGGAAAAATCTGTAAGCAAATCATTTATACCCCGTTTGAAAGTTTACGTATAAGGTTTAGTAGTATCTAACATTCAATAAAGAATATCAAAATGTTATTCTATTTATTATATTTTATTTTATTTCTGCATGTTATAGTGTTCTTTGAACCAATCAGTATCCCTAATTTAGATAATCACTACATGTCACGTGATAAAATGCAAATCCAAATTATTGGGTCAACAAGATTCTTGCCTCCATAAATTGCACTATAAAATCAATGAGTTTGTGCTTCTGCATATCCTCACAGTGGTAATTTGTTATAAGGAAGCTAATGTCATATCCCTGCCAAGAGAAACAACAAGATGACATCAATGGTCACTGACAAGTTACCAAGAAAACAGAAGTATGATAAAAGAAATTGTCTTCTACCTAGTGAAAACAAAATTATATTTAGAATTATTAAAAAGTGGACTTTTAAGTCTAATTCAACCTTATAAAACCAACTTATAAGGTGAGACTTATTAAGAAATGCATTTTAAACCTAATTTAACCTTATAAAATTGGTTTATAAGACGAGTTTTGCACCCACTTATATACTACGAATTATCATTATCTCTAATCGATGTAAGATCTCTAAAACACCTCCCTCACGTCGACATTTGTCAACACGTGTGTGTGACTATATATTATGGGTGGTCCGATAACAACCCAATAGCGGGTGACCTGATAAGTCTAACAAACTCTCGTTAGTATAGGCTCTAAATGATTATAATATCATATTAAGTAGTTGACTTTAAGTCTGGCTCAACCTTATAAAACAGGTTTGCACCACTTATATACTATGAAATATCATTATCCCTAATCGATGTGGGATCTTCGACTATAATCATTAACAATATGAACAAAGTAAACTACCCCAACAATGTTGTGATTCTTAGTAATAATTATTCACACGTGAATTAAAAAACTCTTTGGAAGGTAAATAATCCACCATAGAATTTAAAAAACACTCATAAATAGACACTATGCAGTATTTTCAATATATAAATCAGTGCCAAAATATAAGAAAACAATATTAAACGCAAGGATAGCTTTGCAAGTCCCCGTTTTATGTCTGTAGAGGATTTCTTTCACCTTTTAAACCAAGCACTACCTTGGAAATGAATAATAAGTAACAGAATTTCAGTGAATCTGGTATACCTATTGCTTTTGTCAAATTTTAGTAATAATGATAAGTCATCAATCAAAGCACAACCTTAGAATGATGCTGTTAAAATGTAATGTTATTTTATTATTATTTCTTTTGTATGTACCCAACTTTAGGGTTAGGGTGGGATGTGCCTTGCCTTATTTTGTAACTCTTATGTGTGTATGTGCATATATAGATATATATATATATATATATAATATAATATATACACCAATAAAAAAGCACAACAGTGTAGGTTGGATACACTGATCTCCTCCATCTCATTTATTCAAGTCATGCAATACACAATATCTAGGAAACAACCTCAACAAATACTTCTACAATTTAAACATTCAATGAAACTCCACGCAAGTATCTCCAATAGATGTCCATTATAAATAACTAGACACTGCATTATTCAATAAGAAAATTTATCAACAGACACGGTTGTCAATTTAAAAGAAAATGAAAAGGAAAAAAAAACTAGTTTAATGCTAATAGATACAAACCTGAACAGGCTTTCTCCTGAGTACTTGGAAAGCCTCAGCTCTCATTGACAAAAATCTAAGAAATTTCTTGGTCAGTATGTTTTCAAGTTCATCTGCCTGCTTAACCTGCTTAGGATGAGAAAGAATAAATTAGAACAAGGAATTAGGGACATGAATATTGGTATATCTCATGTGAATTTGATGCTTCAAACAAAATCTCTTTCAACGATTAGTTTGGTCAACTGCTGATAAAATTAAATTATAAATCCAATTTACCACTTTCAGTTTATTAAAGTTTTAAAGTGAAAGTTATGTTAGCAATTTAGAGCTACTTTTAACATATTCAAGATGCTTTCATAATTTCATTTAAGAGAATCCAAGAAAGTTCAGATAACTAGGAAGACTGCACTATCTCTATTAATTAATATTCATATATTCAGTAAAAATAATTATTTTTAAAACTCTTATTACTGCACTATTGACGCTATTATTTGAATTTATTTCACAAGTGAAGAAAAGTTAATAATAGCCTTTAAGATTTCCTATTATTCACACACGCACACAGGGACTCCTAAACATAGATCTTATATGGTAGATACATCTAACTATATGAGGAAACAAATGACACCCAGTACCTGTCAAATATAAACAAAGTAAACATGACGAGTCTACTCAGAAGAATATGACTGAGGTATAACTTTTCATAAAATATAGACAACTTGTTCTGGAAAAACCCAATAACACTAGTTTGCATTGTTTATCATATATGGACCTCACAAATTGAAATTTCTAAGATAGTGAGTCCTGACTCTAAAAGTAAAGGTATCATATTGAAATTTATGACATTTTTGGACTGGTGCCAGTACAATAAAGTTTAAATGCACAATAGACCAAGTGCCGCACATCAATTCCCGTCACCTTATTGGTCCATCCAAGCACAGTGAAGCCATTTTTTTCTGTTATTATTCTCAAATTCTACTCACCTTCTCTACTTCCCATTCCCTATTTAGTTATACCAAATTTCCAACACACTGTGTAGAATATCTTTCAATATTCATTAGAGGTATAGATTAGTCAGTACATCAATCTGAAGTTTTACACATTGTTGATATGTAGTACATCAACAGCTAACCATGAAAAGGAAAGCTTTAAAGAAGGAAGAAGCATACAGAAAAATCACTAAGTTAATGAAAGATGTTCTGAGCCCAAATGGACAGTTCATGTCTTAAAGAAACGCCACAAATTTAGCAGCCTCCAGCTAAGAAACCAATCATTATTGTGAATATTACACACAAGTTTACTGCACGTTCGTCTACCACACAAACAATAAACTGATAATCGCAAACGAATACAAAAGAAAGAAATGACGGCATGAAGGAGATAAAAGATCACACCCAAAAAGTAATGTAATTTAATTGAAGTGTTAATGAATTTCAATTTACATCCATGACAGAATTCACTAGGAACACAGATTACAACTTTAGGTTTCTCTCTGAGTGAACCCTCGCTCTTAGTTTATAGTTGTAACAACTTTAACTAACTGAACGAACTCATTTACGAGTGACATTAGAAGGTCTCTATTTATACGCAGAGTCAACTGCAATTAGATTGTACACGTAATTCAATGGAAGTGTTAATGAACTTCAAATTACATCCACGATAGAACACACTATGAACACAAAGATTACAATTCTAGGTTTCTCTCAATGAACTCTCGCTCTTAGTTAACAATTGTAACAACTTTAACTAACTATACAAACTCTTATATAAGTGACATTACAGGGTCCCTATTTATAAGCAAAGCCAACCCCACTAACATTGTACACGTGCTATAACTAAACAAATAGGACACATGGACAATACGACACACATTTGGTCATAAGCAGCTCCAGTCTCCTAGACACTATAGTAGACTAGATGTGATACTCAGACTAGACTTTGTTAACAGATGTTACTGAATCAATCTTCACAATCATGGGACGAGACTGAATTTTAAACCATTTTAACAAAACATTAGTCTCACAAACAAGAAAAAATATACCTTGAGACTTATCCGCAATGAATTGATAGATGTTTCTATTAAGCACTTTTCAGCCTCATTTCGACATATCAAAACCTGTTACAACAAATGCACATATTTTTCCAATGAAGCATTGATGCAAGAGTGATATACCATTTAGGAACGTAGAGTCAAACAAAAACCAGTAAGACACAATTATCACCTACAAGTTTCAGCTTCATCCAATTGAAGTATACAATAATTTAGAAAGGTATGGTAAAAGAAGACATTAAGATTAAGGCACAACTATCATGATAAGAGTCGGCTTAATTCTAATGAAGACAACTTAAAGCCACATCCTATTTGTGTTGCTGATGAACATAATAGCAAAAGCAAAATAACAGAAGAGTGTAAATTCCAAAAATCTTAATATTAGACTAGAAAAAAACTTGTTTTCAAGCTCATCTTTTTCCAGTAAGTATATATTTGATATCCAAAACAGAGACAGACAAACATTAACCATGAACTTTAAAACAAAAGGGATGTGAGTCCAAATGACAAAATATATCATTAACAAAAATAATGAAATACTATAGAAGCAATCATTTATAATTCTCCGACCCCACTAATAGAAATGTCCCTAAAATTGCTTCTCACTACTCACCCCCACTCTCATTCTTTACCACACATGTATTTACCCTAATTAAGTTATTGTCTCAATACTCAGCACCTTTTTCTTTATTGTCCCTCATCTCACACGCCAGACTTTTGGCCCACTTGTATTTTCCTTTGACTCTTTTTCTTCAGATTGTGTATCCATCCTATCATAAAGATATTGTTTTTGGACTTAATCCTCAAGACTATAGGAATGCTTTGAATATCAAAACTAGCAATGTATTTTCCACTATTACATTTAAGAACTCAAAAGATAATAAAAGCCTGATTGTAAAGGTAGCAACCTAACACTGTTAGATCTTATAGTGTTTGTGCTCAAAGAATTTTTTCTCCTATTTTGTCAATTATCAATAAAATAATTTCATTGTATATTGTAGATCTTGGTGGTGTATTGAACATTTTCTAATGTAGATCATCTGGTTATAGATGTCTAAGAAGAAGATAGTCTTGTTATAGATGTCTAAGAAGAAGGCAGTCTGGTTATTGATGCCACAATAACTTTTGTGTTGTACTGAACTCTTTTTTAAGGTAGAACGTCTAGTTATAAATGTCTAGTGAGTAGACGGTCTGATGATGGAGAGATAGACTGTCTAGTGACCAGCAGCTATTGCATATGTTTTAGGTATGATTTTGTTTGTAGTTCTAAATAACTTGTAACTGTTTTATGTGTCCCCTTTCTAAAGGAGAATTGTATCTCCAAGTGATGCAAACTAAACACTTACCTTGCATAATACATGAGACAATTTATTCTTTTTCTAGCTTTGTGTTTGTTCTTTTTTGCATCTTCCTTTGGTGTGATTCGCAATTCATGTTGCAAAGTTCTTTCATTGATCTTAAACTCAATTTGGCACTTGGTGCACAACATGTACAATGGAATGCTAGACAATAATTTTAAATTTTAACTAAAAACTATATGGGCTATCCTAAATGCAGTATCTACATGATACATCTCAACAATTTGTTTTCATCACTTAAAAAAAAATTTAAACCACTTCCGTTTGATGTTTTCATCTTATTTTCTTTAAATATAAAAAGGATCTCTAGCCAAGCCCAACACCAAAAATGTATATATGTTTGCACTAAATTGACATAAGCAATTATCCACCCAATATAAAGTAAAACATTAATTTTTTAGGAGGATTTGCATCTTGTTTTTCTAATGATGATTCTTTGATCTCATCCTCCCCACCAAAGAACCTTCTCTGTGTTGATCTCTCTCAGGCCTTTGAGTGCAAGTATTCATTTACGTTGCAGTTCCTTTTTCCTGATTTTAGACAAGTCTTGTTTCATGTTATTCCTCTTTTAGATTAAATGTGCCTCAGAAACAAATTATAATATCTTCCCAAGTTATCACTATAAATTACATGAAGCCTCCATCACAAGGACAATGTTGGAATAGGGTATGTCTTGAAGTTGAGCACTCCATTCAATCAAGAAACCCTAGGGTTTAGAGAATATAAAGCATGGTGCCTACAAACTCTAGCATTCCTTCTAATTGGAATCTTAAAACACTTCATCATAACACCATCAACTCATGTGTTGAAGCACAAACACACTCCTTCCAACTTCAGCCGAGCTACCAGCACCAAATTTCTCAAACTATTTACTACCTCTGCAGTAACAGATGGGTCGGCCTCTCCAACCTATAGGTGGATATGAATAAAAATTAAAGAAAAGGCATTTACAAGATATTCCAACTTGTAAAAAACCTATTGGCAAGAAGTAACAAACTGATTGTGAAAAGCTGAGTTACAAGGACCTTATAATTCCAAGAAAAAGATCGTAAGGAATGAACAAATTCATTAAAACACGAGCACGGGCAAGGTTACCAAACAAAAGCTTAGTGGTCAAGTATTCAAAATTCCTGAAAAGCTAGACTCAACAATCCTAGATACCATCCAATTTGAACTTTGAAGAAGGAATAGATTTTAGGAAACAGATATATATTACCGAACTCATTCTAAACCGAAAAGACCCAACCATGCATGAATTACCATTACCCTGAGACCAAAGCTTCTATCAACCTAACTTCTCTTTTCATCAACTTAACTACTACATTAGATAAGAAAAAGAAAGAACCTATATAACATTTTGGCAATTCAACAACACAGTTACATACCTTAAATAGAATGGAAACAAAACTAAAAACAGAAATTACTACACAATGATACAAAACGATATGGAAATTACCGGATTGAGGAGGAGTTCGGGGCTGGTCCTGCACATAACACATCAAAATTCACAATCTAATCGTTTTGAATTTTTTAATAAGAACATCTTGAATCGGCGTATTATATTTCGAAAACAAAAATTACAATCTCAATTACATTATTATTAGATTCGTTCGTTTTCTCTTACCATTCTGAATTAGATCAAAAGACAGAGAGAGAGCGTACTTGAGTTCAACCTCGGGCTTGTTATGCCTTTCGACTTCTTGACAGGGAAAGTTCTAGAAGCGTAGCGAAGAAGAACAGAAGAGAAGACGTGATTGGAGAGAAAATGTATATATAGAGAGAGAGGGAGAGAGAAGGTACCTGGAGGCACATTGCGGCTTCGAGCGTGTTGCGAATACAGGTCAAGTATAGCCGCAACGTGCTCGTCTGAAACGCAAAACGGTGTGTTCAATTCAACGGCGTCATTTAGTTTTAACAGGATATGAATGATGCGATGATTGAAGGATGGTAAGAAAGAGCGTACCATGAGTTGGGATTTGGGTCTGAATCTGAGGAACCCTGCGCTTGGTTTGGAGAAGAGTGATGATGGAAGAGTAGTGGTGGTGCGTGGAGTGTAAGAGAGGATTATGAGAGTGATTGAAAGAAAGAAAGAAAAAGCAACAAATAGTTTGTGCAGTGGGGATCCAACGAAGTTCACCAACTACGCTTTTCTGCTTTTACCAGATTCGCTTCAGTATGGTTTGGTGCCTTTTTGAGGGATTGTGATTGACCCTCATAACCAATACAACATTACCTACTTCCATCTACCATTTTCTTTTTATGTTCTTTTATCTTATTTTCTCTTTATTTTCATTCTCCAAATGCCACGTTATACACATTTTTCTATATTTTGGTTTTCAAAAGAAAAAGTTAACAAGGCAACTTTCAATTAAATTACTCAATCAACTACTACTTTATTTCTTTTTTGTTAAACTTTTAGCTAAAATCATAGTTTTGTGAAGTTAATTTCACAAAATAATAAAATTATTGGGGATTTCTTGAAATACTAGTTTTCTCGGAGTTTTTCTCATTTTTCTAGTGAGTGTATGAATGGGATATGTACTGCGCAAGAGGGCTCGTGACCTCGGCCCAAGTATTTGAGGGAGGTTCGCTTGGTGTTTGGACCCAAGAGGTGGGTCGTGAGCTTGACCCAGATGTTAGTCAGCCCAGAAAAGGTAATTAAGATAAAAGATAAAGAAATATTTATTTTTTGTTATAATGTGCATGTTAGTTATTGTTCTTGTCGGTTGACTTCCTTGTCAGTTGACCTTAGTGACAAGCTCTAGTCGCGGTCTGTCTCTTCTGAAATCCGTTCTACATCTTGTTGCACTGGAATGCAGCTCGGTTGAAATAGAGGTGACCCTACTTGTTGATTCCACTCCGACGATCAAGTCACTAAGGGCTTATTAATATTTAAGGAGTATTCAGTTTCAGTCTCAGAAGCAACGTACCTTTACCTAGGGTCTCAAGCCCCTTTTATAACTATTCGTGTAACAACTTTCGTTCATGAGAATATAATCTCAACTGAAAGTATAACTGAAAATACTTAATCTTTTATCTTAAAAGAAAAACCACCTGCCACGGGCACCAATTATCTTCAGGTGCGCTAACATTCTGTTTTACGTGTGCACCCTTATCTTTCGGCGCTCCTCTTTTATTCTCAACAACCAGTAACTATCATGTAACCAACATGCAACGTATTCAGTTAACAAACTTATGCGTATATTTATGTAACTAACAACCACAGATATGCATATACCTATCTATAGGTTAATATATGACAAAACTTATTTAATTATTCCCCCACCGAGCTTACCAATAAAACTAGGCCTAACACATGGCCCACTTTATAGGCCCAACAGTCGAGCTTACCTACTCACCTCGTGCACCGAGTTCCAATTACTGAGCATCGAGCACTCTGTCCAGTACAATTATATATTAATACGTGTTAATTACATGTTAATTAAAAATTTGTTGAGAATAAAAGAGTAAACACCCAAGAATAATGGTTGACATGTTAAACATAATGTTTTCCTACTGTTAGCACCTAAAGATAAGTCGTGCCTGTTACCAGGTGGTTTTTCTGTTATGATTAAATGCTCTTCTGTTGAGATTACATTCTCGTTAGAGAAAGTTGTTGACGGGATATCTATAAAAGAGGCTTGAGACCCCTGGTAAAGGTACGTTGTTTATGAATACAAAGACTGAAACTGATTTGATATCTCTAGTGCTCTCACTGACTTGATCGTCAGAGTGTAATCAACAGGTAAAGGCCCCTCTGTCCAACAGAGTCAAATGCCAGACTTGCTAGAGAAGACAGATCAGAAGCGGAGCCTTCCATCCAGTCCACCCGAGGTCAATCGACGAGAACATTTGGCGCCCACCGTGGGACACGTTAAAACCTGATCCCATCCAAATTTGTGTTGGGATCCGAAGGAACTGATGGCGCCTCCTTAAAAAAACTCATGGAGACCATGAAAGTCCTTTAAGAAGCAAACGAAAAAGCCAAAGCTGAACAGAAGAGGCTGCAAGCGGAAGCTAAAGCTAAGCAAGAGCTTCTGCAACAATGTTTGATGGCAGAAATCACAGCCTCTCGCATGGCTATGGAGGAGCATGTGCGGGTCAACAAGGAGTTGCTTAAAACCAATGAGGAATTGCGGAGGAGTTTGCAGCAACGTGACCAACGTTCCACCAGGGAATGAACTTCAAACTTACCAGTAAGGGATACTCCCAAGCCATTCTCACAGGCAATCATGAATAAGGTCGTGCCATCTCACTATAACACCCAATATGGCCTTTTTCATGGGGGAAGAGGACCCTGAAAGCCAAGTCACGACATTCAATGCTCAGATGATCATCTCAGGAGGAACGGATTCCATTCAGTGCAAGATGCTCATGGGCACTTTTACAGGTACAACCCTCCAATGGTTCAGTGGGAAACCCGAGAGCCACATTACCTCTTTCTCCTAGTTCACTAGGTTGTTCAGAGAACAGTTCTTCGCCAACAAGGTCAAACCTCCAAAGCTGTATGACCTCTTTGGCGTAAGGCAAAGGGAGGGAGAGAGGTTGAAGGAGTATTTGAACAAGTTCAGTGCGCTAATAGTAAGACTTTAGATGCATGATGAAGAGATGATGATCGTCGCTTTCGAGCAGGGGATGGCAACAAGGCCATTCAGTGATTCGTTGATCAGGAACCCAATGGAGACATCTTTTGAGGTGCGTGAGGTGGTTGTCGCACATATTGAGGCGGAAGAAGCCGTGCTGCGAAAGATCGGTAGCTTACACTCTAGGTAGCCTAAGCCTAAGGAGATCATCCGAGACCGACCTTTGTGGGTCCATGAAACCTCTCCAGAGAAGAGAACAAACTTGAGGTATGTGCCTTATCTGGCCAAGAAAGACGAGTCGAGGGGGAAGGCAAGGGAAGAGTCGCAAGCTCGACCCAAGTTTCGTTTATCCTACAAAGAGCTCTTGGGTATGCCAGTAGTGGTAGACAAGTTGAAGTTTCCCTAGAAGACGAAGCAGAACCTAGGGTCACGAAAAGATGCCTGGTGCAAGTTCCACAGGACATTCAGGCATAACATGGAGCGATGCATAGCCTTACCAACTGGATAACCTAGTCAAGGATACTTAAAGGAGTATTTCGAGGACAGTCAGGAAGGACCACAAGGTGAAGTTTTCCTTAGGGAGCCGGTACACGGGGAGTTAAATACCATCTCTGGAGGAGGAAGGTCGGCTACCAAACGTAAGCGGTATGCCTGGGCAGTGATATCTTCAGAGACAAGGATACCTGGTCATGCTCAAGAGCCCGCCCTATGCTTCACAGGGGTTGATCTAGAGGATGTGGTTTCTCATGAGAATGATCTGGTGGTAATATCAGTTGTGACTGTGGGGCGAAAGGTACACAAAGTTTGGACCTCACCAGAGGAGCTGGGCATAAACCAGCACACCAACTATTCTTCCTTTTGATCTTCTTATAAGATAGAAATATGTTGTAAATAATTTGAGCTCTCTTGAGGGGTCCAAAGAGTAGAATAAGCTGGAATAGGTGCCTATAACATAATAGGGGGTGTAGTTATCATTTTAGCTTGTTTCTAGCCCTTTATGAAGGAAATTTGACCTAGATTCTAAAAGAACGAGCCTAGGGTGCGGTTTTGACTTAATCAAACCCTAAAGGCAGCCCCTCACACATTTACCACCCTACCCTTGCCCTTCTTGCCCACCAAGGCACCCATTCCCATAAATAGGGTGCCTTACTCCATGTATTAACATGTTGAATTTGAATAGAAAAGTTACTTTGCACAATTTGTGTGAGGTGTTTGTGAGGCTTGTTTCCTCTTAGAATTAGCTCTTATCTTGAGTAATTTGAGAGCTCTCAAGTGGCGGTCATCAAACCTTATCTTGGAGGAAAACCACACTCCAAGTGGCGTGATCTGTTCTCAATCCATCACATAAGCATTTCCTTCCTTCATCTCTTCCATTTTTCCATTACTCCATTTTATCTTTGTGTTCTTATGTTCTTATTTTCCTCCATTGTCGATTCAGTTTCCATCATGCTTGTATGTTTCCTTCCATGTTCATTTAATTTTTGCTCTTCATCATCAATCACCATATACTTGTATTTTTCCTTTGCTCTTTAGAAGTGAACCTTCACACTTACTTAACCACTTGGTTAAGTTTGTGTCTTGTGGGGATCTTCTTTGGGTTCTCACCATATAATTGATAAAAAAATCTCAATCCTAAGTAAAGTGTCACATCTAAAAATGGAATCATCTAAAATCAACTCACATGACTGCCTTTATAGGAGGGAGGAGTAATCACCATAAAGGCCAATCAGAAGGTAGCCAGAAAGTCTTACGAGAGTAGTCTAAAGAATTGAAGGAATACTTATGCAATCGCATAGTCGAGGTGCTCGGGAATGGAGCGTATAGACTAGAGACTCTGCTGAGGGAAGCCATTCCTCGAGCGTGGAACGTGGCAAACCTCAAGTTGTATTTCAGCCAGGATATTCTTGCTTAATGCTTTCTTTTTTAACAATGTGATGGAGGTGATGCTCTTTTTCCTTGAAGGGGTTTTTTAATGAGGTCACTTAATGATAAATTTTTTCTTGGGAGATGATGCATTAATTTTTTGATTTACTTATATTAGCACACGGTAAGTCGACCTAGCTCGGCATGTATGCCTGAATGTAGGCGCCCCGTGGAATTAATTTGTTTGTTGATTTACTTAAGTTTGTGTAAGTCGACCTACCTCGATATAAGTGTGTATACCCGAGTATAGGCGCCATGGGGAATTGATTTGTTTTACCTAAGCACATATAAGTCGACCAACCTCGGTATAAGTACGTATACCCTAGTATAGTTGCTCTGTGGGATTAATTTTCTTGTTGAGTTAATCGAGTATGGGCAGGTAAGACGACCTAGCTCGATGTCAGTATGACCACTTGAGTATGGTGCCCTGTGTATAAAATTTTTACCTAGTGCAAGTAAGACTGTTGATCAAGAGCGATCGAGTGCTTTATAGAATCCAAAGCCAAGATGTTTGATGGAAGGATGGTGTTGTTGTTGTGTTTAGGTGGGATCTGGGTAGAATAAAGTGTGATCCACTCCCTTGTTGAATCTAAAACTAATGTGAATTAAAACCTTTTTGAAATTAAGTGTTTTTCCAACTAAGTAAAAAATAACATGTTGTTTTGTCGAATCAACCGGTTGTTTTACTCTTAGGAGTTTTTGAAAAAGGTTGAAAGGTGTTTGGTTTGGTAGACTTAACTGTCAAACCAAAACAATCGGTTGTTTCGTGGTTTCAATCGATTGTTTCTTTGAAAATCCTAACAAAATTTAGTTTTGAATGGTGAATCTGTTTTAAATGTTTTTTAACTGAATATGCTATTTCATTAAATGCTTTGACCAATCTTTGGAAAATATAAATGGTTTGTTTATGTTTTCAAACAAAGAAGAAGAAACAACTTTAAGAATTTTAGTTTGACATATTTGTTTTTGAGATTTCAAGATTCACATCAAGCTTTGGATTTTCAAGTGAGAGTGGAATAGGATTGCAATTGTATTCAATTCAGATTGTAGTGTGATCAGGTGTAATCCTTTCTAAACCTACTGTATTTTTGGTGTTGTGTTGCCAATGAGTGTTGTGTGTTCTTGAGGTGTTCAAGATCAATACTCTTGTGTGGTTTGCCAAAGGTAGTGTGTTTCTAGAGGGGTTCAAGGTCAGTACTTTGGTGTGTTGTGTTTTTGTAATTTGGTTTGATTACATAGTGGTTTACCCAGTGGTTTCTGGGGACTGGATGTAGCTCTTGGCTTAAGAGTGAACCAGTATAAACTATTTGTGTGATTCTCTCTTACTTTGAACTCCTTTAAATTTTGTTTTAAGCTGTTTGTGTTTTTAACTAGTATAAACAACCAATTGTTTCGAAGAAACAACCGATTTTTTTCTGTTGCTGGATAATTGTTGATGTTCTAAGCCAACTTGATTCCTGTTCTGGATTTATACATAGAATTTCATTAAACCTGAAAAAGCTTTCAAAAACCTCCTTTAAAATACTCACCCCCTATTGTTCCTATTGTTTAAGGCCATATATTCTAACAAAGACGACTAGCTCGATGCCAGTACGACCACTCGAGTATATGCGCCTTGTGGGTAAAGTTGTTGTAGATAAGGTACTTGGCATGGTAAGACGACCTAGCTCGGTGTCAGTACGACAACCTGAGTACGAGCGCTCTGCAGTTTAATTTGTTATGGTTAAGTTCTTTGATTTGAGGCAAGGTAAGACGACCTAACTCGGCGTAAGGACGAGTTATAGGCGCTTTGCAAGCATATGTTATGGTTAAGTTGTTTCGGTGCATGGTAAGTTGGGATATCTCGGTGAGTGAATGATCGTGTGATCAGCCGAGTAGGCGCTCTGTGAGACAAAGCTTGGTGAGATCAAGATATATTGTCATGGGCCAAGTTCGCGAGATATACCTATGCAAGTCGAGGTTGAGTATGGGCTTGTCTTAGCTAGGTATGTGTGTGTGGCTCGCTAAAAGGTTAGTTCTTTGAAAACCCCATGATTTCTCATGCTCAGATTGTGCATTGAATTCTTGCTATCTTGGTTACTTTACGCTCGAGATGTAGAGATGAGTTAGCTAAAGTGATGAGTTATCTGCATTTACAGTAGTTGTTATGCTTAAGCTGATTGAGGTTAATAAGTAAGTAACAGGCATTGGCTTAAGCTAATCGAGATTTACTAAGTTAAGTAATGAGACATACATTGCTAAAGAAATTCATAATCATCACATATAATGTAAAGGTGCTTATAAAGGTAAACTGCTACATTGTTCAAATGTTAAGAGAGTTAACATGTTCTATACAATTGGAAGTTAGAACTCTTCATCCCTTAATTGACCATCGACCACGATTTACCCGACCGAGTTGGGAATAGTCAATCTCAGGGTGAAGCCCTTATGCTTGTGCAACCAGTTCCTCAAGTCCTGCAAGGTAGGATTGGGCAGCGTCCATTTTAAATGCCTCGGTAACTTCAGTGAGGTCCCTATCCTTTCGGGTCAAGTCTCCCTTCAGTTTCTCGTTTTCAGCTGAGAGTTGGCCCCTTTCTTCAGCTAAGCGTGCGACCTCAAGAGCTCGGTCCTCGGTTTCCTTCGACTTCTCAACTTGAAGTCACTTTGCCTCTTGGAGTAGGTTGCGTGAATTTTGGAGCTCAGTTTGGAGTTGTTCGATTTTGTTGCGGAGATCCAAATTCTCTTGGGCCCGTTGATTCTCCATTTCCTGTCGAGCCCTTGTCTTCAATACGGCCAAACACCGCATAGCAAATGCTTGCCCCATTTGCTTCATGTCGTCCACATAAAGGTTAGCTTCATCTTGGGCCATGAGTCTGTCTTTGTCATTGCTGGGTAGGAAAGTGTGTTCGCCATGGGTGGGGATGTCGAAGCTTAGGTCCCATAGGCCTTTCCCCCTTGAGCTCCATGCCTCGCACTCTTGGACGATGTTAATCTCTTGATGGCCTTCAGAGTGAGCAATGCCAAGGTAGGGAGTTCGACCATTGGAATGGGAGTGCTTGGCAGTGAGAGGTGGTCTCCTCATCTTTACCGGTTGGAGTTGGGGCAATGATCACGGGAGAATTGCTTTGTTTGAGGGGTTCATCGAGCAGGGAGACCGCTTCCCTCATCCTCTTTGTCATTGCTTCCATCTCTTTCTTACTTATGCGGGACAACATCCTTCCTAAAAAGAAAACAAGAGATGGTTAATAACAATAGTTAAATAATCACGCCAAAGGTAGGGAATGAGGAGTACCGGTATAAGCAAAGCACTAGGAGTGAATTCTTTGCTTATAAGGAAGGCGATGTCAAAGACAACCTTCAGGTTCATCAGGAATTTTCAGACCTCCTGATCTGGTGGGGGTAGGTCTTCCAGGCGTCGAGCACTCTGGAATCGAGTTTCTTTGGTCCAATACAAAGGAAACCCAACCAGAAGGGTTGAATCTCCTTTGTTAGTTCGAATTTTAAGGAATTTAAATTTAAAGTTTTTATAAGAAGACTGGAAGAGAGTGAGCGAAGCTCTTCCAAGGGCAGCATTTAAGGATACCCACAGTTGGCGACCCAAGTGTTTGGTCTCAAAGAAATAAAGAAAAACTTCCACAGTTGGCGAAAGGCCGAGCTGGGAACAAACAATGGTGAAAGCATTAATGAATGCCCAGCTATTCGGGTGTAGCTGGGTTGGAGCTACATTGAGCTCGGTTAACAACTCCTTTTACGAAAATAGATAAGGCGAGGCGCAAAAGGACCTTTTTGAAAATGGTGGCATAAAAATAATAGAATGGACCATCGGGGTCCGAGGATTCATCGCGACATACTGGCTCATCCTTCCTACACAGAATTATTCTTACAAATCTATCATGTTCTTTATCAAAATGACAACCACTTTTTATTAAAGCTACAACATCTTCACGAGAGATATAGGAGGAGGTTTCATCTAAAAGGTTTTAGGGAAGTGATTAAGAGGAAGGAGTTTCTTTGCTACGAAAGATCTCGAGTGTGCGAGAATATCTGGAGTGAACAAGTGGAAGCGTGGAGAAGAAACTGAGAAGTCAGAGAGGGTTTTAGAGGTTTAAGAGAAATGAAACAGTGAAATGAGAATAAGTTTTCAAATGTTGGCTTATACGAGTGTGGGAATGCCAAGCGGTAACGCTTTCTCCACCGTTGATGTCGTGTTACGTGTATGCTTTAATTTAAGTGTGGTGAGGCGTCACCTCAGCAACACCTCATTCTCCGCACCTCACCTACTCACTAGGGAAAACGTTGCGACAACCCCCAATATGCTAGAAAGCCTCTTCACCTAGTCAGGATCGGCTCAAGCCTGGGGACTTGTGTAATGCGCAAGAGGGCCGTGACCTCGGCCCAGGCATTTGGGGGAGGTCCACTTGGTGTTTGGGCCGAAGAGGTGGGTCGTGAGCTCAACCCAAATGTTGGTCCGCTCAGAAAGGTAATTAAGATAAAAGATAAAGAGATATTTATTTTTTGTTATAATGTGCATGTTAGTTATATATTAATATGTGTTAGTTACATTTTAATTAAAAATTTGTTGAGAATAAAAGAGTAAGCACCCGAGAATAATGGTGAACATGTTAAACAAAATGTTTTCCTGCTGTTAGCACCTGGAGATAAGTGGTGCCCGTTAAGAGGTGGTTTTTATGTTATGATTAAATGCTCTTCTATTGAGATTACATTCTCGTTAGGGAAAGTTGTTGACAGGATATCTATAAAAGGGGCTTGAGACCCCTGGTAAAAGTACGTTGTTTCTGAATACTGAGATTGAAATTTCAAAATAAAAATAGAAAAACGGGCTTAATGTTAGTGTACTGGGCAGGAGTGCTCGGAATCTCAGGACCTCGGTTTAGGCATGTGGGTAGGTCAACTTAGTTATTGGGCCCAACTGGTGAGTCATGAGTTTGACCCAATTATATTGGTAAGCTCGATGAAGAATAATTAAAATAATAAGTTTTGTCATATATTGGTTATTAGTTAAACATACATTAATATATAAGTGTATGCATCAATATATTTGTGGTTGTTAACTGAATAAACATATGCATAAAACTGTTAAACGAAAAGATAAAATTATTAATAAATGGAGAGCACCCAAAAATAAAGATACATAATTTTTTGTTACGTATGTTCTCGATTGAAATTAGTGCTATCAATTTCAGAATCTTATATATCATATAATCTCTCATAATCATTTTATCCTTTCAAATATATATCAGTCAACCATATAAATACTTTTTTGAATATTTTTAACAAAATTACCATTTTAACAAAACCATACAAATAATAAAGTCTTTTTTCTAATCTGCGAACACCTTCAAAATAAATTTCAATCAAATTGTAGAGCTCCGAATGAAAATGTATTTGTAAAAGACTATCCAATTATTAAATTAGTAAAAGCTTTTATATGATCGATGATTTATAAAATATACTAATTTCATTCGATCATTTAAAAATCAGAACTAAATTTTACTTGCTTTGACATGGTAAAAATATTCCTGCTTGATATATTTTTTATTTCCTTAATCAATTCTCCTAAAATACTAACCAGTAAAGTGACAATAAATCGTACTGAACACGATACATCGATAACTGTTCAACCAAAGTAAGCAATGTCATAAAGTATTAACCAGTGAAATTTTACAAACATGAAATGTTAAAGGATTTTCCAATTTAAAAGCTGAATCGGTTGATTTCATATGCCACCGAAAATTATTATGGCTTTTTCTTCTGGTCCATTTGTTTTACCCTTAGCATTCAGGAAAGACACGAAAATAAAACTTTTCAGTGATCATATAAAATAAAGATGCTTTGACTTTATTTGCCTGAGATTTTCTTGTTTGTTGGCACCAGATGAAACCATGTTATTCATTTATGAGAAAGGAAATACGCCCTGGAGAGTTTCAAGTATAATGTGTTTTCATCCTGATGACTTCTTAGTAACATTTTTTTATTCAATTTGCTTGCAATCATTAAAGTGTGAGGCATCCAGGTTTTTTTCCTGTTGTTTTCTTTAAAATTTGAACTTGGGTATTATATGTACTCCTTGTGCCTTAAGGGCTTCTGGATGGTTGTAATATGGTTTTTCTCGTCTCTTTTAATTGAGTGTTCTTCTTGAACTATTTTTAGTTATGGATGTAATTTGATGAAACTTGTAAGTGCCCGTATACTGCTAGTAGTGACCTGAACTGAATAATTTGCCTCTTGTTTAATTTACTAGCATTTGGACATTGTACTAAATGTTTGCAGAAGTTAGAAATTTGATTTTAAACTTTAGGTATAAAGAAAGGGAACAATGTTAGCTTTTTAGGTGTATAATTAAGGATCAGAACAACAAAGAAAGAGTGAGTTGTAGTTCTCTTACATTGTTTATTTCAGTTAAATTATTAATGGAAAGGTGATAAATAGAGTGGTAGAGAGTTGTGTTTCCTGTGATGATGATTGGGCGGCGAGGTGTTGTTAGGCTCCTTCCTGCAATACAAAAAACAGCCTGAAAGGGGGACAAAGGGCAAAGCACGAAAGCAGAAGAAAAGGGAAAAATAGAAGAAAGGAGCCTTAGAAGGAAAGAGGTGCAGCAAAGTTGGAACAGAGTAAAGATGAAAGGGGAAAATTTTTATTAATTCTCTCAGGTGTCGTACAAGCAGAGAAGCGGAGAGTATATAATACATGTAAAACAAAAGAGAGAATGGCCCTAAGACTATATGCAGCCCAATAACCCAAGAGAGAAAAAATAACATAACCTAATAACCTAAAATTTCATCAGCCCCCGCAAGCTAGGAATAGATATTCTTCATTCCCAGCTTGGAATGTAGTAAGATAAAGGTGTTATGGGGAAGTGGTTTGGTTAGGATGTCCGCAACTTGCATGGAGGAGGAAACAGGAAGAAGTTTGAGAAGCCTAGCTGCAACCTTTTCACAAACAATATAGCAGTCAATTTCTATATGCTTGGTACGTTCATGGAAGACTGGATTGTTGGCTATTTGAATTGCAGATTGGTTGTCGCAATAGAGGATGGCAGGTTGAACACTGGTAACCCGAAACTCTTGGAGAAGGTACATTAACCACTGGATTTCACATGTAGTAGCTGCCATGGCTCTGTACTCTGCTTCTAAGGAGCTTCTTGAAATGGTCTGCTGCTTTTTTGATTTCCATGCGATGAGTGAATTGCCTAAAAAAACTGAAAATCCAGTAATGGATTTTCTTGTAGTAGGACATGTTGCCCAATCAGAATCACTAAAGCATTTTAATTGAATGAAATTAGAAGAATGGAAGAATATACCTGATCCTGGTGCAGCTTTGAGATACCGCAGAACACGAAAGGCAGTTTGTTGATGTTCTTTCGTTGGCGTTGTGACAAATTGACTAAGGTTGTTCACACTAAAAGTAATGTCAGGTCTTGTGTTTGTGAGATGGAGGAGACGACCTATGAGGCGGCAGTAGGCTGAAGCATTTGTGTCGGGGAGCACCTTGGGATGGAGAGAGTCGAGAAGAGTGGATCATAGGAGTTGGCATAGGTGCATAATCCAACATACCAACATCGTGCAACAGATCTAGAGTGTATTTTCTTTGACAGAGATGAATACCAGTGGAGTTGCATGCCACTTCAAGACCCAAGAAGAAGGTGAGGTCTCTAAGATTTTTTATTTTGAACTGTTGGTCTAGCATATTTGTAATGCAAGAAATTTTCTCAGCATCATTGCCAGTGAGTACAATATCATCCACATACACAAGAAGAGCAGTGGTGTTAGTGCCATGATGTTTTAAGAATGTAGAATTATCAGCAGTGGACAAAATATAATTATGAGACAACAAAAAATTAGATAATTTTGCATACCATTGCTTTCCCGCTTCTCGAAGACCATACAAAGATTGTTGTAATTTGCAAACATGAGTACTATTAAGAAAAAGAAGGCCCGGTGGAGGTTTCATGTAGGCAGTCTCTACAAGGTCCCCATGTAGGAAAGCATTGTTGACATCCAGTTGTTTTAAGACCCAGTTTTGTGTCGCAGCAAGAGCAAGTAACAAGCGAAGTGTAGTGAGCTTGGCAACAGGTGCAAAGGTTTCCAGGAAGTCAAGTCCTTCCAGTTGTGTGTAGCCCTTGGCAACAAGACGGACTTTGTATCTCTCTATAGTACCATCAGATTTTCTTTTTATTTTATATATCCATCGACAGCCAATGGTAGTTTTACCTAGAGGGAGAGAAGTAGTGATCCATGTGTGATTGGTTTCAAGTGCATCTAGCTCCTCTTTCATGGCTTGCTGCCAACATGGATGCTTTGATGCTTCCGCATAAGATTGCGGTTCCATATGAGATGAGACAACAAAAACAAACTTTTTAAAGTCTGTGGATAGAGATTTATAAGAGACAAAGTTATAGACGGGATAATTTGTACTTACATGATTTGTGTGTATGGATGAAGTATGGAAATCATGTAGATACATGGGCATTTTCCTTTGACGAGTTGATCTTTTGAGAGTGGTATTAAGTTGTTCTTCAGGAACAGGGGATTGTGCCTCATTAACAGGACCATCAGGTTCAAAAGAATCACCAGATTGAATATGAACATCATTATTTTCAATGAAATTAATATTACCAGTCACAAGATTTTTCTCAGTATTATGAGCAGTGTTATCCGGAGAATTATCATGAATAAAATCATTAGTAAAAACATAATTTTGGGGAATGGGAAGAGATAAATTGTTGGGTCTTTTATCATTAGTACTTATAAAACTTTTGGGGCAAATAATAGTGAGCAAAATTGCTTGTTTTTTTTACTTTATTAGCACCAAAATTTAGTTTTTTGCATGTACCTTGTGATGTAATTTGTTCAACATGAGCTTTCTCTTAGGTCATATATGATATTTTTTCAATCATCAGGTTTAGTGATAAACTTGTTGTACCAGTTCAATCAGTCCTTTATATATAGCTCTAGAAGATGCTTTAACCTTGGTTCCAATAGTATTGCAGTTTCTGTACATTAAAACTATATTTTTCCCTTTATTTGGCAGAGAGTGCATAACATCCCAATGACCTCATATGAGCTTCCTAATGGACAGTAAGTGAGTGTTATTCTTGTTAATTTAAACATGGATGAGGATGGAATGAATGTTCTTTTATCTTCAAAATATCTTCTTTCATTTAATGTGCTACTCTTTGTATTTCATTGCCTAATTGTTGCTTATGGTTTTTAGTGTAACTTTTTGTCTATTGTTGTTTATTATGTGTTTATTTTTATCATGCATGACACTTGAAATTGGTGCTGACAAATTTAAGATTCCAGATGTTCTTTTCAATTTGTCCCAGGTGGTTCAGGTACATGGCTTGCATGCATAAATGTGATTAGTTTATCTTATTCATTTAATATAAATCATTTATGATATTTCATGTTCTTAGAAATAGGCCAAGGATTTCTTGCAAGGTTAAAGGAAAACACCCTTAATGTACTAAGGACTTTAAGCACCTAGAAAAGAGGTGCCAAAAGACACGTCCCACTGAAGATTGTTGTTAAGAATTGAATGAAAGACATCTTTATCAAATTGTTAATCTAAATGTACGGTGACATTGAGTAATAGGATTCTTGTTCAATAACTTGCAATGTCATAAGTTTCTTGTATATAAAACAAATAAATATCCATCAGAATAGTAATTGGCAATGGAAATTCAAGGACAATCTTATAAACTTTTATTATGGAGAGCATGTTTGAAGGGATGTGATGCGTCGGTTTTGTTAAAGGACACAGCAACTTTCAAGGGCGAACAAGGTGTTTTACCCAACGTGAATTCTCTAAGGGGTTTCGAAGTCATAGAGAACATAAAAGCTGAACTAGAGCGTCAGTGCCCTGGTGTTGTCTCTTGTGCTGACATCTTAACAGTTGCTGCAAGGGATTC
>Ga0123341_1000690_pt1 | contig 22352 bp, 4 predicted proteins | sample Turbeapinknodule_FD_89959 | JGI IMG/M metagenome (GOLD analysis project Ga0123341, IMG submission 89959) | Root nodule microbial communities of legume samples collected from Mexico - Turtle bean Mexico pink nodule | ecosystem: Host-associated > Plants > Roots > Nodule | place: Mexico: Nepantla...
GTTTTTAATAAAAAATAATCACCTTCTGTATATTTTTAATAAGGTCGCATTAACTTTCTTTATATTATTTAAAATTATCATATAAATCAAAACTTAAACAAAACTAATAAAAATTTAAAATAAATAATGTATACTAACATTTGATTTTTGACATGTAATTATAAATTGTCACAAATAATAAATTTACTGACTTTAGATGGAGGAAAAAATGCATATTGAGTTCGGTGGATTATTTGAAAAAAAAGTTAGTTATCAAGAGATTTTTTAAGCAAACAAAGTGTTAAAATTCAAAATTTATTATTATCTAAAATAAGTTGTAGTTTTATAATAGTTATTTTAAAATGATATTAACAGTGATTTTGTTCGGTTGTGAGTATAGTTCTTTCATCATAATGATTTTAAAAATGATTTAAAATAAGAAAAAAAATGTTATATGAGTGATTATTAAATTCTAATTAATTGTAAAATATGTTGTTAGTTATAATCACGCATATCTTAACTAACTAAATATCCGATAATCATGTAAGTTTTTTATATGCGTGATTATTAAATTCTAATTAATTGTAAAATATGTTGGTGGTACTGTCAAAGAATATTTTATAATTATTTTACCTGCAACAACATTTTGTTTTTGGCGAAAGAGGAGGAGTGCAGCTTAAATTGTAACAAAAGGGCTGAAGAAAATGTTTTGGTGTTGATCGTTGATGGAACGGGACCGATAATAATAAGTGTGAAAAATAAGAAAAGAGTAATATATTAAATTTCTGGAAGGCAAGACATAACCAGCGCAGCAGTGTCTGTGTGTCCCGGTGTCTAGAGGCACCTCGCCACGCCATACCACTCCTCTCTCTATTTATGTTGCTCTCGCCTTCGCGATTCTCGCACCTTCCAATTCCATGGCTTCCTCAACCTCAGTTCCCGCATCCGGTACGTTCTCCTTCTCCGACCATTCGTTAAATTCTTTCACTCTTCCAATTCATCTTCTTCTAATCTCAATCAATCTCTTTCTTGCAGAGGCCGTGCAGGTTCTCCTCTCCTTGCTCGCCGATGACTCCTCCTCCGTCAGAAAGGCCTCCATGTCCTCTCTCAAGGACATTGCCGCACTGTAATCACTTCTCTTATTTCATTTCGTTCCTTCAATTTCGCTTCTTTCTTTATCCTCACCATTCATTGCGTCTTTTTCAGGAATCCTCTTCTCGTTCTCGATTGCTGCGCTGTCGTTTCGCGCGGTGGGCGTCGGGTGCGTTCTTTCTTTGTTTCTCTCTCTCTCTCTCTCTCTCTCTATATATATATATATATATATCTCGTTTTTCATTCGATGCTTAGGTTTTACTGGATCATGATTTTATTTTATTTCTCTCGTGGTGTTTTAGCGGTTTGGGAACATGGCTGGAGTTTTCCAAGTGATGGCGTTCGGAGTTCGGGCTCTTGACAAAAGAGACGTCGATTCTGCTTTCATGGCGAAGCTCGCTAAGATTGCTACCGCTGAGCTAATATCCTCTAAGGTGCTTTCTTTTCTGTTTTCTTGCAGGAGTGAGTAGCTAGTTGCAGTAGTGACAGTAATGCACACAATTCAGTGACGATCACTTTTTTAATTTACGTTGTTGGCTTAGTAGGAGTAAGTTAACTTGTGTGTGATTTTTTGGAGACTCGGTTTTACTTCGCAACTACTCAAACTAATTATAGAATATAGTGGAGCGCGTAGATGGAGATGGCTGCGGGCTTGAATTGATCGCATGGGGCTTTTGCCGTTTTGAACTGATGGAGGATACGTTTAATTTCTTGTTTCCTTTTTATCAACACACGAGGTCTTTCTTTTAAGTTTTAACAATGCTTTTCCACTTTTTGATAGAAATTTTTACCTCTCGGAAGTTAAGAAAGTAAGGAGAAGAAATAGTTTGTTGCATTGAATGAATGAGAAATAAAAATAAAAGAAAAACAGAAGGGAAATTACATCAACAAAGCACTGATTGCCTATCCAGCTGCAATAGCAAAGGCGTAAAAGTCCATAAGCTGGCATCATAAAGATACCAAGAAGGCAGCTTTGTTCCATAAAATTGGCACAGATTAAAAATCCTTGAAAATTGTGGCATGTCTCCCAATAGCAAACACTCTACATGTGCCTTTTGCTAGAAATTATGTGACTGAGATGTAATATGGATGTTGTCTATGATGCTGTATCGGACATGGTCAATTTAAGATCCAGACCGTAGAGTATGAGGGTTAGAAGGTTTGATAATTGGTGTTACCTTCACATTTGATTTATTTAGTTTTATTGTTCTCTTCAGTAGGAGAGTAAGAAAGCTTAAGGTGACCATGATTATTTGTATGTTGATTTGAATTTCAAAAGGTGATTTCCTAAAAAAAATGTCTGATTCTTGGGGGATTGGATGTTAAGCTGTCTTACATAATTTTTTGGGAGATATAAGCACCATTTTTGGGTCTTCATCTATTAGATGGTTGAACATATAGTGATTCAAGGTTTGAAATTTCGCTGCTCCTCCTTTCATTTTCCACATGGACAAATAATTTACTGGAAATTGAATGGATGCAAATTTGCTCGAGAGAAGGTTGTCGAAATTGAAATTCATTTTACTGGAGGACAAGATAAAAGGGCAGGTTACATGTGCTAGCCATGGTCTGATGATTAAAGTATAGTCGGTGCATACATTGGAGTTTGGCCACTATGAACTAGAAAAGTGTTACTGCATATATAGTTGGAACTAAAAAAGTTGAGGACTAGGGGGGCTAATTTTTTCTTGGTCTATGTTTGTAACATTCTTACATTGTTGGTTGGTACAGAAGGTATTAAAGAACATGTTTATAAAAAAAAATGACCTACAGCTAGGCCTATGGTGTCCGAACTTGTGTTTTGACTCGAGTGAGAAATCAGATGATTACTGTCAGAACTCAGAAGTTAATGAGGAAGGAGATAAAGAGAATTTGTGAGTTGTATGATGCTTTGAGTATGGGATTTTGATTTATCTGGCAAGGTTTGTTGGGAATCTTTTACTGTTTGACACCATTTGGTTTATATGGGTATGCAAACTAATATGCTGGATTGCGCAGCTTGACTTTGTGTACCTAACTCTCATACCACACAACTTACATTAATTTCATCCTCTTCATTTCTTCACAACCAACGTCACCATTAGTCCCACATGATTATGCCACATAGAGATTTCCTTTTTCACATAGTATCGGAAACCCTAATTAGATGAGTACTCTAGGTTTATTGTTCTACATCACCCTCATATATCTGTCTTTCCTTTATATGAAATGATGGTAAGGGTGTGTTTGGATAAGGTTCACTAGATATAGACACTTATAGTTGAAAAAAAATGAAAAGAAATATGTTTATGGAGAAGTTTATCTAAACATATCCTAAGTCTATTGTACTCTTATTGGATCCTCCCTTGTATGTTATTTTCTTGATATCATGGTCATCTTAGAATATTCTAGCTGATGGTTTTACCAGATTTGCTATGTTATGGCTAATGCTTTATTTAATTCACATTGTTTGTTTTCTCCAGGAACTAAATTCTGACTGGCAACGAGCAGCAACAAGCCTACTTGTTGCAATAGGCTCACATTTACCTGATCTCGTGAGATATATTCTTTTTCTTTTTAACTATTGAAATTGGTTTTTGTTTGTATTAAAAATATTAGTTCAATAAAGAATGGAAATATATGTTTACAGAGTCATTTTTGAAACAAGTATGACCAAGAGAAAGAAAGATCAGTTGCATGCAACCCTACTGTACTACAGTTTCTTTTATTACCTGTTAAATTATAAGTTAAGAACTGTTGTCCATACTCCATAGTGTTACTTTATCCTTGTACTTGGAATTATTAAAATATTTTTCTATCATGCTAAAGTAATATCTCCCATTCATTTTACTTTCATGGGATGTACCACTGTCTTTTATATATATATACTCTTTTTTGCACATCCCCTACTTTTCCCTGGATTCGTGGTCTCATGTCTTTGATCTCCTTTTCCCCTGAATTTGTGTTGCAGATGATGGAAGAAATTTTTCTTCATTTATCTGGGACAAATTCAGCACTACAGGCTATGGTTCAAATCCTTGCAGAATTTGCTTCTACTGATCGTTAGTAATCATTTTTAACTATGTGCATCAGCTGTCAAATTATTCTGTAGGATCACATTCAATTGTAAACTCTGATGAGTTTTTCTTTCATATGAATCTGATACAGCCATGCAGTTCATTCCACGTTGGAAAGGTGTACTTTCACGAATTTTGCCAATTCTTGGAAATGTACGGGAAATGCATCGCCCTATTTTTGCAAATGGTACATCAATTCTTCTGTTTCTTTGTTTATGGATATGTTTCTTCTATCTTTGGTGTATTATGATACTTTAATTAGCTTCACACATATGTAACCAATATTGATACTCTTGGATACTTCATTGATACCTATTGGTCAAGTATCATTGCATATAATTTTTTTGTGAAAAAATCCAATACAAGTACGTTGGTTATTTATAAGCATGTATAATATGGAGCCATGGAAGCATTGCTCATTGGTGAATAAAAAATGGTGATTGTCCTCTTTATGAGTGATTTCAATTTCAAGAACCAAATGAGATTAATAATACTATTCTTATTTGTAAATAATTGGAAGTGATTTATGATGACAATGATTTATAATTTTTTTTATTTCATTTTAGTAATGTCCATTAAGTATGCTCTTAATTTGGACGGAATTGAAATTATATTTTTATTATGTTTTAGGATTCTTTATTAATATCTAGATATACATACTAGACTTAAGTTGTGTTTGGATTGGGGAGTGAATGTGTGAGGATTTGAGAGGAAAGTGTGAAGAAAGTGAGTGTGTTTGGATTGCGATATGTTAGAGGAGATTTGTAAGGAAAATTTATTATAGTTTGTAAGTAATGTGATGGTTGTGAGAGATTTTTTAATTTGTTTAAAAGGTGTGAAATGTATGTTTACAAATATACCCTTGCATTTACAAATATTTAAATAATGAAATATAAGTTATTTTTGTGTAGATTTGAGTTAATTATGACCCTTTTCTATAGCTGTACCCTCAACTTATGCTCTCATTTTTTGATGGTAGGCAAATGTGGGAAGAAAATATTTGGCTAACCTTGCTCAAAGGTGTTTATTGTTACTGACAATCTGATCCACTTAACTCATAATTTGTCATTGTTTGCAGCATTTAAGTGTTGGTGTCAAGCTTCTTGGCAATATAGTATAGACTTTCCTTCACATTTTCCTCAAGATGGTGATGTCATGTGAGATCAATATACAGTCTTGTAGTTTATTTTCTGATTCAGCAAATCATGTTCCCTTCCCTTTATTTCTTATCTGAAGGTGAGAAATATCTCTAATTCTCTATGTAGTGCAGGTCATTTCTAAATTCTGCTTTTGAGCTTTTGTTGAGAGTTTGGGCAGCTTCGAGAGACCTTAAGGTCACTATTATTTTGCTCTATTTTTGTTCTTGCATTATACTCCTTATGTTAGTATCTATTATTTTCTGGATCTTTTTTTTTTTGTTGATACATCTATAAAAGTTGAGTTTCTGAACATGTTTTGTTTGTCTGTAGATTATTAACAGTAGATGAGTATTTTAGTGTATAATTTGTGATTTTTTCACTTGATTGTTGTTGATCTGTCTTATGTAAACTTATTTGGTTTTAGGTTCGTGTGGCATCTGTAGACGCACTGGGGCAGATGGTAGGCCTCATAACACGAGCTCAGTTAAAGACTGCCCTACCAAGGCTTATCCCTACAATATTGGACTTGTAAGATTGGTCTTCAAAGCATTTATATTTTAGTTCTCTATTGTTCGTATTTAATTAGTTTTTTTCTTATTTAACGAGTAATTCTCACTAGATCAGAATATGGAAGATACTTAAAATATCGACTAGTATTATCAGATGGATTCATATTCATCCCTTCTGATGGCAGGTATAAAAAGGATCAAGATATAGCTTTTTTGGCTACATGTAGTCTCCACAATCTGTTAAATGCCTCTTTACTGTCTGAAAGTGGCCCTCCTATGCTTGATTTTGAGGTATGAATGCTATAATGTTCTGGTTTAAAATGGTATGTTGAATTCTTTTTAATCATACTTTTGGTTATGTGGTAATTTTCAATCAAACATTAACAATTTGTTTTCATATCATTTAGATGATGGGAGAGTCACCATGATACTTTAAGGTGTAATATGAACATCTACACATTGGTTTTTCCCAATTCTATATCTGAAAAACTTGATGATTCCAATTATTTTCATTTGTAACAAGTTGAACTTGTCATAAAGTCACATAGACTTCATTGATTTGTTGTAAATCCAATTATGCTTCCACGCTTTCTTTCCATGATGATTGTGCTTTTTGAACTATAAATCTAGCATATATGAAGAATGGGAAGTGCAAAATCAAATCTTGCTTTCTTTGCTTCAATCAATGCTTTGAAAGTCAATCTTGTCTCATGTTCTTGGAGTTGTTCGTATCATGTTTGGGAACTAATTCATGATCACTTCTTGGCCCAAACCAAGGTGTGTGCTAGACATCTTCACACCAATCTACGTGTCACCTCTCTTTACAACAAGACTATGCGTGAGTTCTTGGGAGAGATTAAGTCCATTGTTGATGAACTTGCTTGAATTGGATGTCCCATCTAACATGATGAATATGTTGACGCTATTCTTGAAATGCATGAATATGCTTCAATTATTTTTGTTATTGAAAGTAAGCTTGAAACACCTCCAATAACGGAAGTTGAAGCTCTTGTCCATGAATCCCGTAATAATCGGTTTTAGAAGAAAACATTCCCTTCTTCGGTAAACTAATCACAATCATATGTAAATCCAAACTTTTCAAGCTTGTAGGATAGCACCAGTTCTTCTCATTGAAATTTTGGTTGCGTATCTTTTTTTGACCTAGGTGTTTGTGGCTGCGGTGATCTGTTTGCTAACTTCCAATGTCAGATTTGCCTCAAATATGTAATATTTGTTACTATCGTAATTCATCCTATCAACCTAATGAATCTCTTGTTCTATATGATCCGACTACGTGTCAACTGTTGCCGCACTTTACTAATCAGTCTCAGCCCGCTTCTAAATCAAACGCCCGGGTTAATCCCACTATTGCTAGAACTTAACATCGGCTAATTACGTTATCCCAAGTGCCATGATAGCCAATTCATCATCCCAAGACAAGGTAACTTCAACTAGATACCCGATCCAGGAGCCTCCTTCCATGTGACAAGAGAACTACAAAATATACAATAGTTTAGCTACTTTGAAGGGCTTGACTAGATTATATTGGCAATGATGAAAGTCTGAAAGTTCATGGTTCTGGTTCTTCATGTTTCAAACCATTACTAATCCTAAATTCTCTCTATACTTTGACAATTGTTACATGTCCCTTCAATTACCAAAAACTTACTAATGTCACAAATTAGATTATGATCACAAGAATGTGTTTTCTTGGGCATTCTACCTAGGCTATCTATGTGTTGGAGATCCCGCATCGAGTGAATGCAAACCTCACCTTATAAGCCGGTTTTATGAGGTTGAGTTAAGCTTAAAAATCTACTTCTCAATATGACATCAGAGCCATTTAAAGTCTATTCTAGCGAGAGTTTGTTGGGCTTATCAGACCACCCGCTATTGGGCTGCCATCAGACCATCCATAAATATATTGTCCCATGCACGAGCTGTCACTCTCGGCATGAGGGGCTGTGTTGGAGATACAACATCGACTAGAGATTAAGACATTTCATAGTATATAAGTGAGTGCAAACCTCACCTTAAAATCTGGTTTTAGAAGGTTGAATTAGGCTTAAAACCCATTTCTGAATGTGTTTTCTTGGACTATTCTACCTCTCATAAAGGCTATCTATGTTTGTCATAATTGGGTCAAATTTACACATCAAAAGATGTTCTCTTTAATGAGATCGGATTTCCTTATTTTGATCTTTTTGCTCAATCTGTTGCTCTTGTTCCTACCAATTCTCAGTATTTCCGTCTTACACCTAATCTCTTCTCTCCAACTGAACCATTATTTGTTCTATCACAGTCTACCAATACAGAAAATATGTCGTTCACTCAGTCATCACTTGCTTCCGCCCCTACAATCATACCTATTGGATCCTAGTTTCTTTGTAGACCTCCTAATACTCATTCTATGCAAACACAATCTAAATCTGGTCATGAAAAACTTAGAATTCATCCTTCACTGTTTTTGTCCAATAGTGAACCATTTCAGAGGTTGCTATTGAACCCCAATTGGCGTGCTGTATGGTTGACTGTGCAACAGCTTTTAGAAACTGGTGGTCAAGATTTATTGTCCCTAAAAACATCTGACACATTTCTTTTTTTTTTCTTCTTCTCCATGCTTTAAGAATCACTATTTCAATGATGTATATATGCAAGTGCAACACTATCTCAATTCTCTCTAAATCATGGACTTATCCAAAGTTTTGCTGTATTTGTACATACTATATAATTTTATACTAGTATAGAGGGGTACTTCAGGCACAATTTGGATACACCATGGAGCTTGTTGCAATTTCTTAAATAAAATAATGTTTTGCTGCAATAATTCCTTCAAACAACAGACATGAAGTGGAAGTGTCCTAGGTAAAGAGGATACATCTTTCATGCTCTAACTATAATTTGATCACCCCCTTGCTCTTGTTTCTTTCCCAAATTTTCCTTCATGATGCTGGAGGTTTTCCATAAATTTGTATGCTGTTCAATACCTCTGCCATGTTCTTCTGCTCTCTAATAATTTCTTAATTTCATATATATTGTAAACTTGTCCTGTATCTTGTGAGGTTGGTACTGTGCAAATTAAGATGCTACGTAAATGTCTCCAGTCTAGATTGTCCCTTTGTGTATACAGTTGTTTTATATGTATCTTGCTGGAATTTTATCACTTGAGAAATGAAATAAAATCATTGGTTGCAGGATTTGACTCTTGTTTTATCAACACTTCTACCTGTGATTTCTATCAATAATGACAGCAAAGACCAATCAGATTTCTCTTTGGGACTAAAGGTAATACCATCGATTTCATTGGTTGGAATTTTTAAGTTATTTGAATATTAAAACTACTGCAGCACCTGTTGCTGCGAAGGTCTAGCTTTATTCCTTTTTTTACCATCTCGACTTTTATGCTTTGAATTTAGTTCTTTTTAGCGTCTATTTGTTATGTTACTTTTGTTTCTTGGAGTTCAGTTCCAATTGGAGGCATAATAATTAGTTAATTTTTTTTTGGGTGCCTTTGCAATGTGGGCTTATAGTGGCTGGGTAGGTCAGTGCAATTTGTCATTATGATGTTGTAAAAATGTTCTTTTTCGGTGGGGTTGGTATATTTTTCTAGAATTCGTTGTTAGTGTGTTATCCTGAATAACTTGTCCCTGATTTTAAGACATATTCTTTCACTTCCTTATGGGTTATAATTAAAGCACCTCCGGGTTAGGGATGGTGTATCTACGCATAAATTTTTTATTGGATTAAGGGCACAATGTTTTTAGATTAAAACCAAGAGTGAGTGGCTACACCCTTACTTGCTCGTTTTAAGGGAGCCTTATCTAGATTAGATTCTGTGAACTTTTAATGGTCCTCTTTGATGCATGGAATGGAATGGGTTTGGACTCTGGAGAGTCTTTTGAGATTGATAATTCTCCATTTTGATCATGTTTTTTGTGAATGTCATTGGAGGTTTTCCTTTGGCTTTGTGCTAGTACTTTCTCTTTCATTGATTTTCTTTTAGATAAGGGTCTCCTCTAATGTGAAGTTATCACTAAGGTTAATAATGGTTCAGATGTATACTCCTTGAATTTGAAGTGTTTCATAATCTTAACCTACTAAAATTTAAGGGTGGATGCATCTTTGTTTACTCATTGATGATATCAATTTAGAATAGCTTTTCGTTTTCCATTATACAGAGTAAAAGAGTTAAACATTTAATTTATTCAATTATGCATCGCAGATGTATAATGAGGTTCAGCATTGCTTTCTGACAGTCGGCTTGGTGTATCCAGATGATTTGTTTTTGTTCCTTGTAAATGTAAGTTCATAAAAATAGATAGATTGCTTGTAATTCTGTGTGGTGTTAATTCTTGACAAAATAATTTTTCTTTTGCCCCCTCTCTTGTTGATTAAAAAAGAAATTTACTAAGGATAAAAGAGGAATATATAATAGCAGAGGATAGATAAAGTCAACAAATAAAACATTAGGTTATAATTATTAAACCTTACCAATTAAAGTTGAGGCCAAAACATACCAAACATCAGTTTAGGGTGTATATAGTTTGTTTTTTTTGTCCATAAAAAATATTTCAAAATAGTACCTACATTTTTATAGAAACATGTGTTTTGTGAGTAAAACTAACGTTCTAGTCCATACGGCTATCAAAAGTAATGTGGTTTTAGTTGCTCATCAGGGATTAAAAACATTTTTCTATCAAAATATGGGGATTAAAACCTGAGAAAATTCTTACAAGGACTAAAAACCAACATTTTAAAATATGGTGACCAAAAAATATTTTAACCTTTAAATTTTAATTGTTGTTAGCATGTTCAGTCCAACGGGGCATTTTATTGTCAGTATTTTTTATTCCTTGGTTTCCCTATCTATTTTCTTCCATTTCCAAGTTGAAGAATATACTTTTTTTTGTTAATATTTACAAATTATGCATGTCTATATTGTACCTGCGGTTCCAGAAATGCAGACTGAGGGAAGAACCATTGACTTTTGGTGCTCTTTGCATTTTGAAGCATCTTTTGCCAAGGTTTCTGCCTCCTCTATTCCTGATGATAATTATTCATAATTATTAAGTGTAAGGTAACCTGCAATTCTTATTTTAAGGCTGTCGGAAGCTTGGCATAGTAAAATATCTCTACTAGTCGAAGCTGTAAAGTCCTTGCACGAGGAGCAGAATTTAGCTGTTCGAAAGACACTATCTGAGGTAAGTCCTCTGTTGTTTTTTTAATATTTAAATGAGACAATGCCATCTTTCACTAAAAGTTCAATATATTTTGGCTTCTTAGTCTTCCCTCATTTGTTTATAGTTAATTGTGGTTATGGCTTCTCACTGTTACTTGGTTGGTTCGTCTGGAGAGTTGTTCATTGAATATCTTGTACGCCATTGTGCTATAACTGATCAAAATCGGAGTGATCTTGAGAAGATACCAAATAAGAGAAAAGAGGTACCTCCTCTCCCCCTTCCCTCAAAGCAAAAAAATGCATATCTTTGAATTGCCATGAATTCTTATGAATTTTTAATAAAATAATTGGAGCTTAATACCAAACTATGTGTGTACTTCTTATTTTATTGGATATAGTAGTCCTCTTTGTTCCAGTGTTTTAAGGAAACTTTCCTATGTTGATTTGATATGATTGGAAGCCTCTGTTGTTTTGAGCTTTCCAGTCTCTTGTTCATCTTTCAATTGAATGTTGATTGTTGTAGTTATTTTCCCCTCTCTTCTATGATACATTTATTATTTATCATAGACACCTAAGTTTTCATAATCCTTCTTAGATGAAAATTGGAGCGGTTACTCCCAGTGAGTTAAGAGCAGTTTGTGAAAAAGGTCTGCTTTTGGTAACTATTACGATTCCTGAAATGGAGGTAAATTTTATTTTTGTCCTTATTGATAATTTTTTTTCACTTGCTTTGTGGTTCTTTTAATTCTCTATTTGCTAATTTAACCAAAAAAATATTTTAAATTGATATTGGATTGTACAGCATATTCTTTGGCCTTTTCTGTTGAGGATGATTATTCCACGAACCTACACTGGTGCTGTGGCCACGGTAAAAGTTCTGTAGGGAATTTCAACTTGATTTTCAGATGCATGATTAATTTTATCCATCCATTGTATGATTTTCAAATTGTATGGAAATATAAATGCACTGCAAAATTGAAGTTTTGTCAATGCAGAAAGTTTTCTTTGGCAAATGACATCATTACTACTTTACAGGTGTGCAGGTGTATCTCAGAATTGTGGCGTCATAGGTCCTTTAGCAATGATATGTTGAGTGATTGTAAAACTCGTCCTGATATACCAACTGCTGAGGTATGATAATATTAATACTTTTGATTTTTTTTTTTTTATATTTATAATTACTTGTACCTTCAATTGTTAATAAAGAATCACTGTTTGCTATATCAGCACATATTACCTGGTTGAATGATTTATGCTTGATATAGGAACTTCTTGCCCGCTTGGTGGTGCTTTTGCATAATCCGCTGGCAAGGGAGCAATTGGCCACCCAAATTTTGACAGTGAGATCATGACATCCCTTAATATCTTCATAATATTTCTTTTTGAATTATTCTTTGATGTATTGTCACATAACAGGCCTTCAGCATGATTTTTTGTAATTTTACAATGCTGTATATACTAACATTTACCAATCCATAGACCAAAAAATAAATTCTATTAATTTTGGACTAAAACCTAAAGAAGTTAACATGTTTGTTGAATAGTTTCCTTAATGCTATTAGGTGCTACATTTTTCTCTGATAACGAACTGTATCAATGAAAACATCTTTAGTAGAACTTAAAACAAGAATTGACTCTATATAATAGCCTACACTTTAGAAGCTTCGCTAAATTACTGTCTAATGCTAATGTATCATTCTCATCTCCTCTGTTACCATCATTCAAAAAACACATAGTTTCCAAGTTTGGTTCCTTAACAGTGAACTTTGCCAAATCAAGAAGCCAAACACCATCATCATGTGGATACAAATGTCCCACAACCTTGTCTATCCTTTTTTATACAATAATACCTTCATCTTTTCTAGACAAACATTGATGGTTGGAGAGCACATAAACCAGATCTTAAGTCTTTTTTGGATCCATTTTTTGCATTTTGAAGTAAAGGATTAATAGAAGAAGAGATAGGTTTTGCTTCAAGGATGTTAAGGTGGTCCTTTATGTAATTTGTGTGTCACAATAAGAGTGCCATTGGATTGAAGCCAAGTCTCAACTCTTTGGAATGGTCGCTCAAACTATCTGGAATGTTATTTTAGTATATTTGATGATTTTTTTTTTGTTGGTTGATGGTGTCATTCACTAGCTATTTTTTTTTTCAAATTTAGTTGCACACATTTCATTGAATGACATATAAGTAAACATTTTTTGCAGGTTCTATGTCTTTTGGCACCTCTATTCCCAAAAGATATTAATTTGTTTTGGCAAGAGGAGGTAACATTTTTTGCTAAAATTTATATCTTATCCAATTTAAATCTTCAGTTCTTTGTGAATTTCTTTACCTTTCGTATCTTAATTGTGCATCTTGTTGAAATCATAATCAAATATTTTTCTAATTATTATATATAGTTTATAAGCAAGTATTGTATTTATAGGCAGGCCACGTTCGATTTAGAGGAAACAAAACTTTTCTATTTATGTGTATTTGTTGTAATAAGCCTATATAAGCCTCCTTTTTCAGTGAAGTCATTCAGTTCAGGTATTCTGAGAATCTTGAGTCATAAATTTTTTTGCTATGCTTGGCTTTCTGATCTTGTAAAATTTTTTAGATGAAGAAAACAGTATTGCAGTTCATAATTTTTTATCTAATGTGTCTTTACAGTTCTGTTTGTTATTGATAAATAACCAAAAAGCTTCACATACTTTACAATTACAGGATGGTTATTATAGACCAAAGTGTAATATGCTATTTTGAATATTTTGAAATAACCAATATAGTTTATTGTAATATGCTATTTTGAATCAGTTAACATTACAACTTACAATTTCAGGATGGTTATTATAGACCAAAGTGTAATTAATTTCTGTATTTGGTAAGCTCTAGATTCCAAAGATGAAGGCATATGTTAGCGATACAGAGGACTTGAAACAGGATCCGTCGTATCAAGACACTTGGGATGACATGATAATCAATGTGAGTGTGAATGACTTGTTTAACATCCTACCCTCCCCTCAACTGTATAATAGTTCTATAATTTGTAAAAAGTACTTGTCATGGAGTCGAACTTTTGGATCAATGCATGAGCTATTTTTTTTCCAAGTTGGTGGAGTATTTAGTTTGTTTGCAACTGAAATATTTTTTCAACTAGGTTCATTGTGAACTGCAAAATGATAGTTCTACTTAAGTGATCAAACATGTTTCAAATTGGTATTGTTGAGAAAAAGCACGAGGATGGATCAGTATATAAATTGTGGTTAATCAAAGTTAATGTATCATCTCTATTTTTTGGTTGCAGTTTCTTGCAGAATCTTTGGATGTGATCCAAGATGCTGATTGGGTTATGTCTTTTGGAAATGTTTTTGCCAGACATTATGAACTTTATGCCTCTGATGATCAACACACTGCGCTTCTGCACCGGTATCAATGCTCTAACATAAAGTGTTTTTTTTTGTAAACGGAATAGAAACATATGTTAAATATTGCTTTGCGTTACTTGAGAAGTTGCTTGCTTTACAGTTTATATTATCTATACAAAATAAGGCAAATGAAATTGTATTTGTACTGGTAGTATTTAGGTTCACTACAGAATTTGAAATTAGTAGCTAATGATTCATCATGGTTTGTCTGTTAAATCCAGTGCTTTTTTTTTTTTTAGTTTTCTATTTCAGTAAAAAAAATCCTGGTTGGTTCTTGTTGCATAATTAGGAGATAATTATTCCGTAATTAAGTGCAAATTTCATTCTCTATTTATCAGAAAAAATTTGATATCTTTTAGTGATTTGATTTGATTTTTATAGCTCTAATTACCTATTATTTCTTGCTTTTATTACCTATTATTTTTTTCCTTAATTAGGTTGTAAACAGTCTATAAATTGAGACTGTAATCACATTTGTAAATACATCTCATAAATATATTTCATCTATTTCTTTCAACTTGGTATCAGAGCCATTTCATACCTATCCTAGCGAGTGTTTGTTGGACTTATCAGGCCACCCGCTATCAGGCCGTTATCGGACTACCCATAATATATTGTCCCACACACGAGCTATCATTCTCGGCGTGAGGGGGTGTGTTGGAGATCCCACATCGACTAGAGATTAGAGCCTTTCTCAGTATATAAGTGGGTGCAAACCTCACTTCATAAGCTGATGTTATGAGGTTGAGTTAGGCTTAACGTCTACTTCTTAATAGTTCTTTATTTATTTTATTTACTTCAGAATCAGTGTTTAAAAACTTGTTACACATGGGAGAACTAGGGAGGTCGGTACTCCATTGTTCAACTGGTTCTATACATCTGTTTCTTTGGCCTTGAGTGGTTGAACTGCTAGTAAACTTTGGTGTTATCCATCATATACTGGTACGGGGTTTGTTTGGGGGTTCAGTCTCTTCTTTGTTCCTATAGAATTAGGTTTTTATGCAGTGGTTGAATTGGTTGCTTATGACTTATCTATCCATGTAAAAGAACCTTTAGTTGGTATTAAAATAAAGGAAAAGAGAAATAGGATAAATCCCTTGTGTATATTGAACACATATGGTTATGTTTATATAGAGAGAAAAACATACAAATAATATGGGCTTAGCCCATTACATAGAAATGTCTGACAATATATACAATATCTCATAATATCTAATAATATTTCATAATATCTAACAGTTGGTTTATTATATTGCTGCTGTCCCTCATTGTTCTGTCTTTCCCACCTTCTTTTGTAAGACTGCATGTTGAAAAGCTTTAGGTTTATGCGCCCAAGGGGATTAGTGTTGCTTTGGAAATGATTATTTTCCCCCTCATATCCGATAAGCACCCAAGTACTCGGGACTCACCCTTAAATGCTAGTTATGAAGGGTGAGGAGTCAAACACAAAAATACTGCACTAAACATCCCATACTACTTGATGTAGGACTTAGACAGCCCATAATACCCTAGTTCCTATAATAGCACTTTCATTCTATGGTAGCTTATGAAATGATATGAGAGCTAATATCTCGGGAACTTTCATTATATGACACTTCACTTGATAATACCTCACTCAGTTTCCTTGTTGGTTAGAACTTTTCAGAAGTAGCCTTTTCTGAGACATGGACAACCAGGTCTCATATCATCTGATAAGCACCCATCCATTTGGGGAACACACACTCAAAAACTAGCTATACTATCATGATGGAGTTATTCACCCACTTCCCTAGCCTCACCTCACTTCCCCAAGGAAACTCAAGTTAGTTGAGAAGGCACAGGAAACTCGGCCTCACTGAGTTTGGATTGCAAAATTAAAAATCAAGTTGGAAAGAGAGAAATGTATTTATTTATGTCTATATGTATGTACTGATCGGAGAAGAAATGTACACCATTTTATGGGATAATTTTTTCCCAATTTATTGTTGAATTGAAAGTTCTCATCAAATAGGTCATATCAACAAAATCTTGGATTAGTTTAAAATTATTTAATACTCCATTAGTGTACATCAAAATTTATGTTACATAGCATAATCCCTTCTCAATATGTGTCAGAATCAATTCCTAGAATGTGTAAATTTTTGTACTTACAACATTTAGTAATTTTATTTAGAATATGAAATTAACTAATTCATTGCTTTAATTATTTGATACTATGTTTTGATCGTCTATATGAACTTTCAATTAATTTGGGCATTCAGTTGTATGATATTCATAAAAAAACATTGACTTATATTTTAAACGTTATATTGTCCATCAAATTATGTTTTTGAGATTGAAATATCAATTAGATTTTTATTTGCTCCACTTTCTAAACTTAATTAATTTAAAAATTATAATTATAGAAATAAGGAGTAGATCCTAAATAATCAGACATATCTAGATTTTATATATGTTATTGTGAACATTTTATATATTCATGTATTATATCTTTATTATTAGAGGATAATAAATCCCCGTATGTGTTCTATTGATTTTGTTTTCTTAATATAAATAAAAACATTTATGCTATTTCGGAACTTAGTGTCTTTCTTTTTCCTATAGTTTAACATGGTATCAAAGCCTTTCCAAAACCGTTTTGGCTTTGTAGACCTACTTTTTTTGGAGGATTTAATTTTTGGAAAACCTCTCTCTCAAGTTTGCGTGCACTATTCCGACGCCATCTTAGATGAGTTTTTCGGCGTCCTTCGTTTGCTTTAGCAAGCACAATATTCAGATTTAACTGTGCGACTACATCTAACCATACAAATGTTTTGAGATAAACCACCACTAATACAAATCACGCACCCACACACCCTCAAGCTTGGCATCTCTCCCCCAACCCTGTAACTCTGATTGGTGTGTGGCAGCACACAGCGGCCAACCAACCTGCACCCTGGTTGTCTCCTTTGCGCACTCTTAACCATGTGGTAACGACTCCATTGGAGTTTTTCTGGTGGTCCAACCTATTTTTCTCTCAAATTATTTTTTTTCCAGGCTGAGTTCAAAAAATGTCTTCTAGCACCACATCAACATCCATAACAAATTCTCATCTTTTCTAACTATATTGTTACTCTTAAGAAGATGGATGGGTCAGACTATTCAACTTGAGCTTCCGAAATTAGGTTATGGTTGGTTAAGTGGGTCGGGCTACAAATCCCATTTCATTACAACAATTGAATTTGTTCCTACATTTCAGAATACGTTTTTTATGACCCTGGGTTTATATGGCCTTTTTTTTTATGACCTTGGGTCTGTAAGGCTTGCCATAAGGGTGTGTCGCTACCTGTGATAAGATTTTGGAAGCTCTAGTAAACACTGCTAAGAGTTTCGTATCATGTATGGTCGTTCATATTCCTTAGAAAATAAACATGAAGACATTTTGTCTGTTGGGAAAAATACAACCTTTGCATCAGAGAGTAATAATTCTGAGAGTCGTCCATGATATGAACATTGCAACCACATTGGACATGCTACTGATGAGTATTGGAAGTTGCATGAGAAACTTCTTCATTCACCCAATATTGGCCAACTATATATGGTGAGTCACTTGTTCCTACACTGCCGATTGATCTGCATCGTATGACTCCAATAACTTATGAAGACTCTATCAAATTGTGTAAGACATGCCATTTAGTATAAAATAAACACTGCCTTGGTGGAACACTACCTTGGTGGCACATTGCCAAGTCATCTACTAGTCCAAATGCCTTAGGGGAAACCCACTACATTCTCTAAATCACCAAATGTTTAATTAAAAAAAAACAATTGGAGAACAAGATAAGAACAAATGAGGAATCAATTCCATTTTGCACCATAATATATTTTTAGTGGTTCCATTCTAATAATAAAAAAATTGTCATGTTGATTTCAGAGTGTTCATATTGGGAAAAAAGATCAAGTCTCACATCGATTAGAGATATGGTCAAAATACAATATAAATGGGGGTAGTCCTCACCCATTAAGCTGATTTTGTTGGGTTGAGTTAAGTATAAACCCACTTTGTAAACCAGAGTCTATTCGAGATCCATTAAAAGGGTCACTTGTTGTATTATCCACGTACCATGCCCAATAATGCTGGATGTGAGGGGGTGTATTGGGAAAAACCCCAAGCCTCATATCGACTAGAGATAGTGTCAAAATTAGTGTATAAGTGGAAGTAACTCTCACCTTATAAATCAATTTTGTAGAGTTGAGTTAGGTCTAAATCCACTTTGTAAGAGTTCTAAAGGTGTGTGATGAGAAGTGACTGAAACAGATGAGCAAATGACCTATAATGTCTCATGTTTTTATTTATTATTCCCAGTCTGAGCTTAAACGCTAATCTACCATAGTTTTTGTTTCCATTCACATTATCTAATTGGAAGGAGTGTGAAAAAGATATTGTACTTGAACACAGGTGCCTAGGCATTCTGCTTCAAAAGGTTAACGAAAGAGCTTATGTCCGTGATAAAATAGATTGGATGTACAAGCAGGCAAACATTGCAAATCCAACAAATAGACTTGGATTGGCAAAAGCAATGGGACTGGTAATGTAATCTTTTCTTTCTTTGTTTATTTATTTTGATCTTATTGGATTCATTTTCCTTTTCCTATTTCTTCTTAACTTACTTTCTATTTATTAAGGTTGCTGCATCACATTTGGATACAGTGTTGGACAAGCTGAAGGACATTTTAGACAATGTTGGACAAGGCGTATTTCAGAGGTTTATGCCAGATTTGTAGAATTGACTGTATATATTTTTTTTCTGGATTGGTTCATTATCTGATCTGACATCATAAATCATTTTGCATAGGAGTATTAAACATAATTTATTGACAAACTATAGTTGTCTCTTTTTTAAATCTGCTCCGTTTTTTTTTTCAAAATGTTCTTTGATGAAGTTTTGATGTTCACATCTTACTGCGGCACTTGTGAATTGTTTTCATCCTCTTTTCCATCCTTTATGTTTTCTTTTGATGTTTGTAGTTCAATATATTTCACATTGGAATTCAAAACCTTAAGTATGTTTTTCATTTATAGGTTATGAAATTGTTTCTTGTTGTATAATATGTCAGAAAACAGTAACTATGCTTGTATATCACTATAGTATTGCTGGAATATTTCTGTCACTAATATTAATTTAAATGGGCACCAGAAACAGATGAATCAATTTACATAGATCCTGTAGCAGAAAAAGGAAACTATAGAATTCTAATAGGATGTTAGTCTCTTCAATGGGTTTACTTTAGTCCCAAATCTTTTTATTCAATCACTTGATGCACATCTCCCTATCACGTTCCCTCCGTTCATGCTTGTCTCCCGTGTTTTTCCCTTGCTTTCATATAGAGCCCAAATCCCGATTCTGTCTGAAGTCTCTTACCTACCCTTCTATCATGATTCATGTCTTCTTAAAATGTTTCTTTTCTTTTCCTTTCTAAGATTCTCTTATATTCAGAATTTGTTGCCTTTTGTTGATATATACTTTGTTTGTTGAACAGTAGGTTTTGAATAAGAACATGATATCAGTTTAGAGAGAGATAGATCTTTATCTCCTTTCATTGAACATTAACATTTTAACCATTGCAACAGTTTCTTAACTTCCTCAGAGTGTTTTTTTTTTTCCCTTTTTCTTTTCTCAAGATTCATTTAGTTTCAGACTTTGTCTTATCTATTTGTAGTTTTTATTTGTTGCAGGATACTGTCATTATTCTCTGATAGTTTCAGAACAGAAGACTCTGATGACATTCATGCCGCTTTGGCACTAATGTATGGATATGCTGCAAAGTATGCCCCATCAACAGTTATTGAAGCCAGAATAAATGCCCTTGTTGTAGGTCATCTTTTTTCTCTGCATTTGACTTTGTTGTCTTGCTTTATTTGTGACGAGATACCTAACGAATAATCTATGTTTCATTTGGAACCATTCTCTGTTCTGTTTAAATGCAGTTTTAACTAAGTACTGTTGAAAGAGAGAAAAACCATGTTAGAGATGTGGAACCATGTGACTAAACTATTCCAGAGTGCATTTTATATAAGTTGATTACAATAAATACAAATAACTATAGAGATTTTATTCCTATATACATGATATGATAAGCCTATTAATGGGATGCTAACGAAATTTGGTCTAATCAGATACCCCTATAATTACAAAGATCGTAATTATATAAGGAGAACAAATCATAAAATATAAAAGAATAAATTCTAAGAGATAATGTAGGATATTCTAAAATATATTAAAATAGTATTATTATAATTTATAAATATATCCTATTTTTAGCATCCCCAAGTTGAAGCGTACTAAGCTTTCAGTAGTTGGAAAAGCAATCTAGAGATGTTGGTGAGTCCTCATAGAATAGCTAGAATGATGGCTTAGCCAGTAGCTAAAATGACCATTAGTCTCAGTGAAGATTCATAGCAAGCAAACTCAAGGCTCTACATTTGAAAACTACAAATCAATAGAGTTACCAGCATAGTGAATGTTGGTTAAAAAGAAAGTCAACATTAATATGATTCAAGCAGGAAAAGATTCACCACTAAAGTGATTGTTGGTGGCAAAAAGTCACCACCAATGCGATTCATATGTGGAAAAGATGGTCATGACTGGAATGATTATAAATGGGAAAGAAGTACCACTAGCATGCATGTTGCTGGAAAAGTTGTCGGTGTTGAATGACAGCTATTGGAAAATCTATCTACAATGTACAGAGATTGCCAAAATAGTTGTTAACAAAGTCGAAGATTGTCAGAGAAGTAGGTGATTAATGGCAATTGGGGTTGTTGGAGGTAGCGGGGCAATAGATGGAAGGGCAAAACCTGATAGAGAGCGCGATTTGATAACACTGCCAAACAAAGGGGTGATTAGATGGAGTTCCCGAATTTTTGTTTTAGGAACTTGACAGCTGAATAGTGATGTAACAAGTCATAGAAGATGGTATGGTTATGATACCACGTTGATAGAAAGAATAACAAATAAAAGATATGCTAGAGCTGTGTATATGAACTGCACAATGGAGTCCGTTGTATGTAAGTTGGTTGCAATTGCAACAAATACAAATTATTATAGAAGATTTTATTCCTATATACATGATTGGATACGTTGATAAGTTAGATTCTAACAAAACATGCCTATAATTGCAAAGATTCTAATTAAGGAAACAACTCAAAGTATTGAATAAATTTTAAGAGATCATCTAGGAAACCCTAAAACATTATGATATCATCAACTATTTCTCTTATTTCTTACTCCAAGAGTTCTTTAAGAACAATAAAATTATGTATTTTAGATGATGTCTTTTGGAAGAACTTTCAAAAAAGTAAATAACAGTTTATTTATATGATTACAGTTTTGCTGTTGATGGAAACAAGTTTAACAATAATGGTTTCCATTGAAATCAGTTTGTATAGTATTGGGTTATTGTATGCGAAGTAGGTATGTAATATGTATATGTATAGATTTATCGATGTGTTGGTGTGTCATTAAGATCTAGCGCTCAGTGGACATTTGACCGAAGATAAGTGCTAGAAGGAATTGCACTTTCTGAGTTTGTGCATTTTCTGCCTTTATGAAGCAATTGCTACTTTTAAATAAGCAAGAGGAAGACTTGTCTGAAGTAGTAAGTAAAGTGCACAAGAGAGGCACAAGATAGGGGTTTAAACTGTGGTGGTCCTTGATGCTTTGGCCTAATCTGCACACCTCTAATTTTTTTTTTTGATCAGCAATGAATGAATTAAATTAAGAGGGATACTTTAGGGGTATCCCAACCCGTTTACAAACCACACACTGCTTATACCGCTGAGCAGCCATAAAGAGGCTATGCCTGCAGCAATATAAACAAGAAAACCCTGCAAAAAAGGATCATAGCAGCAGAATTGAGCTTACACACCCACTAAACCCATCCTCCACACAAACATGAGGAGGGTGCTCTTAGCTTATGATCTAACCTTTAAAAAGGTCCTAAGAATACCTCAATAGCAGTAAAAAAA